>SAMEA3663090__coassemble_142_pt1 | contig 31519 bp, 32 predicted proteins | sample SAMEA3663090__metabat2_low_PE_027 | metagenome-assembled genome bin SAMEA3663090 (sample SAMEA3663090) | pig gut metagenome | biome: pig gut; feature: pig-associated habitat; material: faeces | place: France | collected 2012 | reverse complement strand
TTGATGTATTCGGCAAATCAGAATTTGTAGAGCTATGATAGTATGAGATGTTTACACAGGAATATTTTTATATAATTTTGTTGACAAACAGTCTGGTTTCCTATATAATCATTGCTTGTGAGTGCGAGTTATGACTCGCAAGGTGAATGGGCGCTTAGCTCAGCTGGGAGAGCGTCTGCCTTACAAGCAGAATGTCAGCGGTTCGATCCCGTTAGCGCCCACCATAAAACTCCGCAGGTTTTTCCTGCGTTAACATTGGCCCGGTAGTTTAGTTGGTTAGAATGCCGCCCTGTCACGGCGGAGGTCAGGGGTTCAAGTCCCCTTCGGGTCGCCATTATGCCTCGGTAGCTCAGTTGGTAGAGCAGGGGACTGAAAATCCCCGTGTCAGTGGTTCGATTCCGCTCTGAGGCACCACTAATTTTTTCAGAGTCCATGATAGGGACTCTTTTTTTGTATCTAGTAGTTTTGCAAAATTAATGTAAAACTATTGATGTAAGGCTTTTGAGGTTAATGTTAGAAAGGAAAGAAAAATGTCACAATTTACAGATGTGTTTTTGCAGTTTATTGATAGCTGGGGTTATTATGCTGTAGCCATTCTCATGGGGTTGGAGAATGCCTGCATACCTATTCCCAGCGAGTTGATTCTTGGCTTTGCCGGCTATATGATTTTTGCTGGCCGCATGACCTTTACTATGGCTATGGTAGCCGGTATGGTTGGCGGTATATTAGGCTCTGCTTTTGCTTATGCTGTAGGCCACTATGGTGGACGTCCCTTTGTGGACAAATACGGCAAATATTTCTTTGTCAAAAAATCCCATGTAGATATTGCCCAGAACTGGTTTGATAAATACGGTATCAAGGCGGTGTTCTTTAGTCGTATGCTGCCAGTAGTGCGTACTTTCATTTCTCTGCCAGCTGGCTTTGCTCATGTGGATATGAAGAAATTTTTTATCTATACCTTCTTGGGTTCTTTGCCTTGGACAGCTTTGATTTTGGTTATCGGTATGATGCTGGGTGAAGGCTGGAAAGTTATGATGGAGGTAGGCCACGAAATCAGCTTGGCATTTGCTGTTATTCTGGTGGTAATCTGCTTGGTATTGTATTGGCAGTACAAAAAGAAAAAATCTGCAAAATAAAAATCGGGGATCATGGCAGGATGAAGTGCCGTGGTCCCCGTTTTTTATTTTATTTATCAAAAAATTCATTTTCTACGGCAATGCAAAGCATATGGTAGATTGGCAGATGCAGCTCCTGAATCTTGTAGGTTTCCATTTCTGGCGCAGCAATAACAATATCGCAGAGATTCTGCATACGGCAATGACGGTTGCCAATGAGACCAATGGTTTTGGTGCCCAAGGTTTTGGCCATCTGAATGGCATAGATTACATTAGAAGAATTGCCAGAGGTGCTAATGCCGATGAAAATATCCTCTGGGCGGGCCAAACCCAGCACCTGCTGAGCCATAGCCAGATCAGGAGCCTGATCATTGGCAAATGCACTGTTCAGAGCCACAGCATTCATTAGAGAAATAGCAGGCAAAGGCATCTGGAGATTATCCCGGAGATAATCTGCCTCGTTAGGACAGACAGCCTGCATTTTGGCATATAATTCATCTGTAACAGGGCGTTTTTTGACAAAGCCCTTCATCAGCTCGCCTACAATATGCTCAGAATCAGAGGCACTGCCACCGTTACCGCAGACAATCAGCTTGCCACCCTGACGATAGCTTTCTATAATAGCCTCTACAGCCTGGGTAAGGCTCTGACGGCATACATTGAGAGCAGGATAGCGCTCAATGAGATAATCAATCTTTGCACTGGTAGTATCCTTCATATGGATCATTCCTTTCTTGGGACAGATGGTATGATGTATAATATTATTTTATTATTCGCTGACAATATTATACAAAAAATCCTTTAATGTAGCAATGAAAACAATTAACAGCCCATTTGAATCAATTGCAATTTGTTATGCCTTATGGTATAATGTAAAAAGTCAAAAAGTTGAATTTAACAGAAATGAGGATGAACATATGTCACAGAGAATGACTTTAAACGAAGTAATTAGTGAATACGGTGTCCCACAAATCAAATTGGATATACATGCCAAGGGCAGTGAGTGCAAAGAGCTGCGGAAGAAGCTGATGGATATTGTGAAGCTTAGCGGTGCCAAGGAGCAGGGATATTTGGATATTGACTGCAAGCTGTATATTGACGTGGACGATATTGATAGATATTTGTCAGGTGAGTTGGACACATTGGGAGAGATTTATGCTTTCCCTGAGGATATTAAGTCATATAGAGAGGAATAAGTAAATGAAGCTAAAGAAAATAGGTGTAATGCTGGTGGCGGCAGCCTTTGTAGTTTCGGCAGGAGCAGGTACTGCAGATGCAGCCAAAGGTGGCGGTAGGATTTCTGTGCCAAAGGTTTCTGCTCCGAAGGCATCAACCCCAAAGGCAGCTAAGCCAGAGACATCTACCAAGAAGGAAGGTCCTAATAACAAAGAGTATGCACCATCTAAGAAGGCTGACCAGTATAAGGAAAATGCTCCGGCAGCCAAGTCTAATACTAATGCAGCAAGCAATGCAGCAGCTAACGCTCAGAAGAGCACCGGCTGGGGCAGTGCCATGAGAACTATGGGGATGCTGGCTGGTGGTATGCTGCTGGGCAGTATGCTAAGCCATCTCTTTGGTTTTGGCGGTGCAGGCCTTTTTGCAGATATTATGGGCTTGGTAATGAATCTGGTTATTATTGCTGCCATTATCTGCCTGTTGAATTTTGTTGTTCGTCGGTTTATTTTGGGCAGACTGAACAAAAGCAATCGGGCAGGAATGGAGTCACGGCCAAATAACTCTGTAAGAGATAGGTATGTAGAGGAAAATCCAGTACAGGATATTAAGGCAGAGACTATTGAGGCTGAGCCAATTCAGGATATTAAGCCACCATCTGGCAGTAAGACTCAGATGTCTGGCGCAGGACGGGATTACGAGGCTCACAGCACTGCTGAAAGATACCGTAATATGTAAAAGAAAAAGACTGTCACTGTGGTGATGATGAAGCAGGCCTGTTAGCATCAGAATTATCTGGTGCTAGCAAGTCTGGTTATCACAGCAGAGACAGTCTATTTTTGTGTTTATTTGGCAGCAGAAATGATTTTTTGCAGTTCCCGCACTTGATTGAGATGGGTTTCATAGTCCAGGTCATTGGCATCATACTGCATACGCTTTTTTAATTCATCAATTCGAGCCTGCAATTTGGCACGAACTTCGGGATTCAAGGCCATGTGGCACCTCCTTGTCTACGATATTACATAAGTATGTTGATGAAATTCTCATCGTGATATCTAAGTCTGGAATATTTCTCATATCATCCATATAAAGCAACCCCTTCCTGCAAAATATTTTTATACAGGGGAAGTATATTTTTCTGCGTCTCAAATGTATTTTTGTCTCTAACTAAAACTGATACTACAACATCATTATCATAGCTGATTTGTTCAGATACATTCAGCATTTCACGACGTAGTTTCTTCATATCAGCGGAATTGCCATCCATAACAACCATATAATCAATATCTGATTCACTGTCATAATCCTGTCTTGCATAGGAACCATAAAGAAATACTTTATAAAGTGCATTACTGCCATATTTCATGGCACCATCTACGACGGCTCTATTGATACTATCCAATGTTCTAATACTGCACATAATCCCACCTCCAAGCATAAAACGGCACATATCTAATTACATTAGATGATAAAGCAGGCCTGCTAGCATCAGGATTATCTGGTGCTAGCAGAGGCTGGTATATCATAGCAGAGACAGTCTATTTTTGTGCTTATTTGGCAGCGGAAATTATTTTTTGCAGTTCCCGCACCTGATTGAGATGGGTTTCATAGTCCAAGTCATTAGCATCATACTGCATACGTTTTTTTAATTCATCAATTCGAGCTTGCAATTTGGCACGAACTTCGGGATTCAAGGCCATAAAGTACCTCCTTTAGAACGATTTATACATTTATTTAGTAATATATTAGACTCTCCAACCGTAGTATTCTTTGTGGGCTATTGTAACAATTTGGTGATCTGCTTCACTTAATAAAATCATATTTTCGGGGCCCATCTTCGCAAAGAGGAATAATATGATGTACCTCATAGCCCTCAGGGATATTATCATATCCGTAACAATTTAGGAAAGTATCTCTGGCTGAAAGGTCACGGACATAATCTGTATATGATATATGTGTAGTATCAGAAAATTCACCAGCTTTAATTATATCATCTGAAAACTATAGTAGTCGATTCAATAATAATAATATGTTGTATTTGGGGTCAAGGTCATCGAAAAGCATACCAAATACTTTTTTGATCTCTGTTAGCTTTATATTTGAACCATGCATGATGCTATTGCGTTTATCTTTTAACTCAAATATTTTTTTACTAAACCCAGCTTCCCAATCACTAGAGTGTTCCTTTATGGCATGTGCCATTGAACCAATTGTCCAATCTTTAATATTTTTTGGCTTGTTGTAGCAGAATTTGTTTACAATAATTTTTTTTAACATTTTTTCCGTTACTGTTATACTAGGATATAACGCAGCAAGCAATGCTGTTTTTTCTCCAATGACGGTATTGCCCTTTGAAAATAGAATTTTATACATTAATTGGCTGCTGACAATCTGTTCAATAGAAGTTCTATCAAATCGTGAATACTTTTTCTGCTGTTCAGTAATGTTTTTTCAATATCATCGCTGTATAGGCGCATTACATCATCTAATATAGGGTGAACTACGCTATCTAAGGCTTTAAAGATGACTTCTATTTCATCTTCAGAGCTTTCTAGCTCAACATTCAATTTATTTTTTACTTTTTCTACGAAAGTATTATATTTTTCTTCACTTTCTTGTAATTGATTTTGCAACCTGTAATAAATCTGTTGAGCTTTATAGATTTCTTCTTTATATGCATTTTCCTTTATACTAAAGTTCTCTTTAATATCTCTTAAGGCTTTTTCATATTGTTTTTTGGCATTTTTAAGTTCTTCTTCAAGGTAATTCTGCATTTGCTTATCTGCTATTTCTTTTTCAAGTTTTATAGCATCAAATTTTTCACGTAATTCTTTACAATCATGAACTTTTTGCGTATATTCATCCATATATTCTTGACGTAAAGTTATTAATTTATCTTTGTATTGTTTTTTTAGTAATATTTCATTTTGGGCCATTTCGCTCTTTGTGCGCTCAATAATTAGCTGCTTTTCCCGCTCAAAGGCTGCTGTTATTTCGGCAGTTTTATTTCGTATCATTTCATGAGCGTCATCAATAGAGATATATGATGTGTTGTCAAGTTTTATACTATTTTTGGCATTTGCAACAGTGCTTGCCAGTTGATTTTCCAGGTCTTTGATTCTATTTCGTGATTTATCTAGCATATCTTCTAAGATGTTGTCTAGACTATATGAAGAAAAGGAACGTCCATAGGAGGCTCGGGAGAAAAATATTATCTGAGATAGTAATTCTCCATCCAGTGATTGAGAGCTTTTAGAAAAATTGAACATGCCTACGGTGAAGAGAATAACCAATGAAAATGGGCCTGTAAGAAATCCAAGAACAGAACTAAGCCCGGTGTATACGCCAAAAGGCAAAACAACGCCCATACCTACAGTGAAAACTGCGTGCACAATAGATATAGCGGCCATATATGAGCCAAATTGACTAAATAAATATGTAATAAAAGTAGTAGCTCCCGTTGTTTTGATGGCCTTACGTACAGATTCTCCTGTTAGTTGTTCTAGCTGTAAGGCAGCTTTCATTTTTTTCTTATCTGATTCGGATAACAAGGAAATATTTTTTTCAAGGGTGGTATCAAAGGACGTTATTTGCTCCTCAGTTTGTTTAGCCAGCATAGAATCCACATGATTAGCAATTCTTTCTAGATATCTACGATAAATACTTTCGATTTTTTCATGATGCGGGAGTTCATTATTTATTTTCAAATAACTGGCTGCTTTGTCTACGACATTGTATGAAATTATTTTTTTATCGGTAATACCTCTGTCGTATCCAGTATGCAATCGCAAATTGTGGAGAAGTCTCTCCATAACCACTTCCCTTGGGACATGATTATAATATTTTATAGAGTTTTGTATTTTTGCATTTAATGTATTTATATTTTCATTAATGTTAGTGTGTTTTTCTTTCTCACTGTAAAAAAAGCTTTTTATATTGCGTGCAGTTTTACTAATTTTACTGCCAACATTGTGAAAGTATTCTGCGGTGATATTTCCCAAATTACAATTTTCTATAATTGCTACTTGATATCGTAAATCATCATCTGACATTTTATTAATGCCTGTAAAAATCGTTAATTCATTTCTATTAATCATGTTACCTATCCTTTGGGGAAAAATAGAACTATTAAGAGAATAGCTTTGTAAAGAAATTACTGGAAGAAGTATTATGCAGCTTGGCAGGGTCGATATTATGGCCTCTCATAATATCATTTACAGTTTCACCAGATCGATTGGTAAGGCTTAAATCAGCTCCTTTTTTTACCAGTTCTCTAGCTAAATCTAATTCATCTGAAAAGGTCCATTTGTGATCTACTGAATACATAATTGGTGTATAGCCTAAATAATTTTGAATATTAATATTTAATGGTAAATATAGTAATTGTTGCCAAAAATGTTTGTTTTCCCAATGTTTACCTTTAGCTATCATGTGCAAAATGGTGTTGCCTTGGGGTGGATATTGGTGATTAATATCTACACCAGCTTCAAATAGGGCATTTATTGTATTAAAATTATAAGTTTGGCGTTTAATAAATAGAATAGCAAAATATTGAGCTAAAGGGCTTGTAACGGAGGCGTCATCAGCACAGGAAAAAAATAGAGCATCTCGCCCATATTTGTCGGTATAATGAACATTTCCACCATGTTCTATAAGTGTTTTGACTATACAAGTCTGACAATTTAGTCCACAAGCAATATATACTAAAGCATCATTTTTGATAACTGCCCCTGCACTAAATAATTTATTAACGAGATTAGGCCTGTTAAAAATAACTGCGTAGTCTAATGCATTATATCCTATGGAATCTGTAGCATTTATATCTATGCCAATCTGGATTAAAGTAGATATTGTGGAATCATTAACTTTATTTACGATGGCTTTTTGTAGAATAGGTAGCTTCAACCCAGAAATATTGTATAAACGATTAATATTTGCGCCTGCATGGGCTAGGAGGGGGATAGCACCTGTGAAATTATTTGCCACGGCTAGACTAAGGGCATCATTGCCATTATTATCAATGTTATTTACATTACAAACGCGCTCTTTGATGAAATATTCAAGTATATTATATTTATAGTATGTTGTAGCTATTTGTATTACATTTTGACCTTGCGCATTTATAACATCTTCAAAGTTATAATTATATGTTACTAGATATTTCAATATAGTAATATAGTCGTCTTTTATAATTGCAGGGATATCTTTGGGAGATATTAGCGCACTAAGTATAGTAGGTTGAATATGTTTTATATATTGATTAATATGGTTAAAATTCCCTGACTTAGTCCAATCCGCTACAATTTGGTACCAATATTTTTCTAGAGTGTTTCGTAAATCATTAGGCAAATCTATATGTAATAGGTCAATTAAGATTTTGGGGGTGGATGAATAATACATTACAATATTAATTTGAGTATATTTTGATAGTATTTTTGATGCTGATATATATTCTCCCAGAAAAATATAGCATTGGCTATCAATCATATCAGCTTGTAATAATAAATTTGTTTTGTTATCAATAAATTCTCTGGCCTGCTTTGTATAATTTAGGGCTTCTTTATAGTTACCTTCTGTATATTCTCTTTCAGCAGCTTGCAGCCAAACTAAAGGATTTTCATCTATTACCTTTTCATATTCAATAGTGATATTATCAGCATTACCCCAAATATTGTCTGTACTCATATTATATTGCCCCCATATATAATCTTACAATCTATCCTTAACTGTTATAGGTAAATTCTTGATGTATATGATTGTTATTTTTTTTGATTTCCTCTAAAATATCATCATCAATATTATCAATAGATGCCTCAGCGGTTACAGTTGTTTTATTAAAATATGTATCTTGTGGATTGTCTTTAGTATACACAACTGCTTTATTAAGAAGTTTATTATGTACTCTATCTACGAAGGCTACAGCTTTTATTATCTTATTTCGCCATGAATAACCAAAATGTTTTTCTACAGCATCTGCCGCTACAGTATTTAACCAATTCTTTATAGAATCCCAAAAACGTGTTAAAACGGCACTGGCAATTACGCCAACTACAGCAAAACCTATAATACTGCTAATTAACATATTTGTTCCTCCTAAACTAAATTACATAACACTTTTTGCCGCATATGAAAGCAAATTTTTTATTCTTAGCGGACCATAGGGTATCTTTTCATCATTTTGACTATATCTGTATACCAAATCATCCATCATATATATATCTGAAGCTTGAGAGATATATTCTCTGATATTAACCTGATTTGCTAGGGAAATATTGTTCAGAACTAGTGTGACAATGGCTTTTACACATGGTCGAATATCTGCAACAGTATCATATCCATAGCAATCTGCGGTATAATCTGCCAATCGCCGCCAATAGGCATAAACCATTTGTAAGGATTTGCTGGCAGTTTCTACACCTGGAATTCCCTGGGCTTTCTCAAGCATGTCAAAATATTGCTCTCCTACGAATGTCCATTTTACCATTTTATGTTTTATACGACACATTTCTCTAGCTAATAAAAAATTAAATTCTTCATCAGAAAAATCTGCAACCGTTTTAGCAGATATTTCTATTCTAGGGTTTTCTGTGCCTTTGGCTTGGACACCATAGTAAAAATCATCATATAAGAATACCTGTGGAACATCAATGTCAGCTTTTTCAGCAAAGTTTTTTACTTTATGGTATAAATCTGGAATTTGATGTTTTGTAACTCGCACGGTTTTTCCAAATAGATCAGGTTTTTTTAATTTTCCTTCATATTCTGTGTAGCATTTTATTATAGCATCTGGGCAGGGAATTAAGTTTTGAAAGCTTTTCATGCTATCTTCATATGCGAAATGAAAATATTTTGGTTTGATGTCCATATATTATCTCCTTCTTGAAAAAGATGGTATAGTGGAACGAATTCCGCCACTGCTACCAAAATAAGTAGTAGAATTGCCTATTTTTAAACTACTGCCTAAAAAATGACCGGTATTGCTAATTCTTGTTGCAATATTGCCAACTCTAAATGTGCTTCCACCACCAAAATTATGGCCAAAGTAGTTTGAAATACTGCCGATGCCTGTATTGGTTCGTGTAGATGAAGTAGAGCCATCTTGATGAAAAAAAGTTGTTCCTAGCATTCGTTATACCTCAATACTTCTATAATTCGTTCTTCTGTAGTTATTGCTTCAATATCATTTAGTAATTGATATATATGTAATAGTTTTTCGTGAGAGTATAAATCATCAGGGCACAGCATAACTGCATTTTGCATATATTTCATTGACTCCATAATATTGCCTCGTTCTATCAATAGTTCTCCGTATACTCTATTGAGCAGAAAATGATCTCCAAAGGCTTTATGCTTGACTAAGTAGTTATTTAGTTTATCAAAGGCCGCGGCTTTGTCATTTTGAGCAAAGGATTTTAACCCATATAAGCAATCAATAAAATCGTATTTTATATTCAGCGCCCACGTAATGCAGTTATCAATGTTTTTTATATTTTGACTGCCTTGAAAGCATGCTACCTTAGTCATTTCATATTGTTTTAATAATAATTCTTGTGTTTTCTTATCACGTTCAGTCCCCTCGGGAAGGGTTTCTTTTATATGGTTTAATTCCGAGGATATTATGTTAAAGTCTTTCTCCATCTGTTTTAGGCCAGATGCGACTCTGCCATTATCGAAGAATATGCATTCATCTCGAAAATAATTTGTATTAACAATAGTTTCCATTATTAATATCTGTTTCTTGGTATAATATGTGTGATACCATTCTATTAGTTTATCTAGCATCCCCATATTGCGCCCCCTCAAATTCTTTCGTAGAAACACGTTCTGTCTTTATTGAAATAGCCTTGTTAGTACTATTTCGGCGATTTAGTATTAATTTATAAGCATCGTCAAAATCATGTTTTGTAAGCAATATATTGTTTTCATCACGACTTAGTGCGGAAACAGCGGCGTACAATGTAATATCCTTTATATCTGCTCCTGAAATGTTTTCATAGGCTTTAGCCAAAAAACTAGCCGTAATATCATTAGACAATGGTATGCCTCTGCTGAGAAAGATTTTCCATATGTTTTTACGACCACTGTAATCAGGAAGTTCAAATGGAATACTTGCTAAAATTCTTCTTTTGAAAGCATCATCATAATTGCTAATTAAGTTGGTAGTGAAAATAACTATACCATCAAACTTCTCAAGTTCCATTAACATTACACTTCTTGTTATATTGACACCATAGTCAGCAGACTGGGTAACATTAGTTAGTCTTTTGCCTAGAAAAGAATCTGCTTCGTCAAAGATTAAGACAGCATCATCTTCTTGGGCTTTTTTAAAAACATTAGATATATTTTTAGGGGTTTCGCCTACATATTTTGACTCTAATTCGGAATAGTTAACCAAATAAACTTTCTTGCCTAATTCACCCGCTATAGCTTCACCAGTAAGGCTTTTTCCAGTACCAGATGGGCCATAAAAGTTGAATACAATAGCGCGGCCTTGATGTCCGCTGCCCAATTTCCAATTTTCAAATAATTCTTTTCTGTGACGTGAAATTAACAGACTGCGTTTTATAGTATCCTTGGTTTTCTCAGGTATGTAGATATCATCAAATTTACATGTTGGTTCAGAAATGCGAATGGTATCATTTTTATCTATGGTCGTATTATTTGGGGAAATATTATTTTCTGTGTTTTCAGGATCATCACGATGAAAAATAATTTCTACAGTATGAGGTTTAAAACAATATTTGGAAATATTATTGTTTATACATTGATTTATGGCGTCAAACAGCATATTTTTCCGGTTAATCCATAAAACTTCATCTAGTGGTTCGATATTGTTATCTGTATTATCTGTAAATGCATCTAAATTATTAACGTGGAAGTGTAAAGATATTCCATTGTTTTTGTCAGCAGGTCTAGACCAAATAAGTTCTTTTCTGCCAGTGGGTCTATTTGTGTTAATTTCAGATTCATTACTTTGAGAGGATTCATTTTTATTGCAATTTAGGTTTAAGCCAAAAAGATCAATTCCCATATTATTTCTCCTAAATATAATATTTATTAATGCCATTTATTTATAATTTATATCAATTAAATTTTATCATGTTTATAGTATATTAACAAGAAATATGCTGTTATTTAGAAGAAGTATTGTTAATTTTTATAATTAGTATATATTTAAAACGCTTTAGCCAATACGATATTACAAGTAATAATTATGAAGAATTTAAGCATTTTAGTTAAATTTATATTAGTGGAATGGAAAATGAAAAATCCCCTATGTTTAGATATGGCGACCTAACACAGGGGATTGTGATTTTATTGTGTATATACTAAATAAGGGAGTTAGTGGGGATTATTAATCAGTAAAGAGAGAGGTGGAGAGATAACGGTCACCAGTATCTGGCAGCAGGGCAACAATGGTCTTGCCCTTGTTCTCTGGGCGCTGTGCCAGCTGAATAGCTGCGGTGAGAGCTGCACCAGAGGAAATACCTACCAGTACACCCTCGGCTCTAGCAAACTGACGACCATATTTGAAAGCATCCTCGTTATCAATAGGGAGAATCTCATCATAAATCTTGGTGTTCAGGGTTTCGGGTACGAAGCCTGCACCAATGCCCTGAATCTTGTGAGGGCCTGCAGTTCCCTTGCTGAGAACAGGGGAGGTAGCTGGTTCTACGGCAATAATTTTTATATCAGGGTTCTGACTCTTGAGATATTCACCTACACCGCTAAGGGTTCCGCCAGTACCTACACCAGCAATAAAGAAATCAATTTTGCCATCGGCATCTTCCCAGATTTCAGGGCCGGTAGTAGCCTTGTGAACAGCTGGGTTAGCAGGGTTGGTAAACTGGGATGGAATGTAAGCATGAGGAATGGTGGCTGCCAGCTCCTCAGCCTTGGCAATAGCACCCTTCATGCCCTTGGCACCATCGGTGAGAACAATCTCTGCACCATAGGCCTTCAGCAGGTTGCGGCGCTCCACAGACATAGTCTCTGGCATGGTCAGGATAGCTCTGTAGCCTCTAGCCGCTGCAACGCTGGCCAAGCCAATACCGGTATTGCCACTGGTAGGTTCAATGATAACGGAATCCTTGGTAAGCTTGCCCTCGGCCTCAGCCTTTTCAATCATCCCCTTGGCAATACGATCCTTGACACTGCCAGCTGGGTTGAAGTATTCCAGCTTTACCAGAATATCTGCCTGCAGATTATTGGCCTTGATGAAATTGTTGGCCTTCAGCAGTGGGGTATGACCGATAAGCTCTGTAACACTATTATATACCTTTGACATATGACGCATCTCCTTTATATTCATGTGAAATTCTTAAACATATATGATTGATATGCTTACATGATAATAGATAATTCATATTTTGTCAATAGGTAAAATATATTTTTTGCAAAACATATTATTTCACTATGATATATTGATTTTATATGAAAAATTTGTTATAGTATAGTTACGAGAGTATTTAGGAAAGGAAGTTGAAAAAATGCGTATTTCTGCCAAAGGGCGGTATGGATTGGCAGCTATGGTGCATTTGGCACTGAACTATAGCGGCGGCAACCCTATAACAATTATAAGTATTTCTGAGAAAATGGGGATTTCCAAGATTTATCTGGAGCAGGTTTTTGCCCTGCTAAAGCGGGGAGGGCTGGTATTATCCCTAAAGGGCTCTCAGGGAGGCTATCAGCTAGCCAGGGAGCCAAAGCTGATTACAGCCTATCATATTCTTTCTGCTATTGAAACCTCTATGATGGAGCCAGCAGATAAGACAGTGGCCGAGACTCAGCCTCAGTTGGAGGATGCTTTGCAGGAAATGGTATTTACTAATGTGGACAAGGCTATCCGGGATGCTCTTTCCAGTGTAACCTTGGCTGATATTATGCAAAATATCGAGACTAAAACCTCAGAGCAGTTAATGTATTTTATCTAAGGATATCGAAACAGCATTATTTAATAAAACACCCATCAGTTAGTTGAAAAAACTACTGATGGGTATTTTTATTGGTGGGTTTTAGCGAGTAAATAATGCAATAAAATACTGCCCCCACCAGGAGAGCAGTATTAGTGTGTATTAGATTGGGTTAATGTCTGGTATTAAGCGAAGATTGGCTCTACGGCAGCAGCCAGCTCGTCTTTCTGAGCCTGTGCCTCGGCCAAATCCTTGCCCAAGGTGGTGAAGTATGCCTTGATTTTTGGTTCGGTGCCAGATGGGCGAATAATAACTGTAGCGCCGTTTTCCAGCTCATAGAGAAGCACATTAGCTGGTGGCAGGCCGGTTTCTTCGGATTTTTTGAAGTCAACAGCCTTGGTAATCTTGTGAGCACCAATAGCAGCAGGTGGCTCCTGGCGAAGCTGAGTCATAATGCCAGCCATTTTGTCCATACCGCTAAGACCTGGGAATTCAAAGCTGTCGGTTTTGTTGAAATAACGGCCATACTGGCTGTAGATTTCCTCCAGACGCTGCTTGATGCTGGAGCCATTGGCTCTGTAGTAGGCAGCCATTTCACAAATCAGCATGGAGGCTACAACAGCATCCTTGTCCCGGACATAGGAGCCTGCCAGATAGCCATAGCTTTCCTCAAAGCCAAAGATAAACCGATCCTCCTGATGGTTTTTCTCCAGGTTGAGAATCTGGTCACCAATCCACTTGAAGCCGGTGAGAACACTGCGCAGCTCTACATTGTAATGCTTGGCAATGGCCTTGGCCAATGGGGTGGATACCAGAGACATAACAGCAACAGGATCTTTTGGCATAGTGCCCTTTTCAATACGGCCAGCACAGATATAATCAAGGAGCAGGGCGCCCATTTCGTTACCAGTTACCAGCTCATAGGTGCCGTCAGGACACTTCATGGCAATACCTACCCGGTCTGCATCAGGATCTGTAGCCAGCATCAAATCTGCATCACATTCCTTGGCCAGCTTCAAGCCAGACTCCAGAGCAGCGTAAATTTCTGGATTTGGATAGCTGCAGGTAGTGAAATAACCATTTGGATATTCCTGCTCTGGTACAATGGTAATATCAGTAATACCGATATCTTTAAGTACCTGAGTAACAGGCACCAGACCGGAGCCGTTAAGTGGGCTGTATACCAGCTTCAGACCGGAGGTAGCAGCCAGGCCTGGGCGCACCTGACAGGCCTCAATAGCCTCATAGAAAGCTTTCTTGCAGTCATCACCAACGAAGCGAATCAGACCATCCTCAACGCCCTGGGCAAAGGATATCTGCTGCGCACCATTGAGCACATCAATCTTCTGGATTTCGTTATATACCACATCGGCAGCCTGGTCAGGCATCTGGCAGCCATCTGGGCCGTAGGCCTTGTAGCCATTATATTTGGCTGGGTTGTGGGAGGCTGTTACCATAATACCTGCATTACAGTTGTAGTATCTGGTGGCAAAGGAAAGAGCTGGTACAGGCATAGCAGCATCATAGATGCGTACTTTGATGCCATTGGCAGCCAATACCCCGGCAGCGGTTTTGGAGAAAACATCACTCTTAAGACGAGTGTCAAAGCTGATGGCTACAGTCTGAGTGCCACCCTGAGTTTTTACCCAGTTGGCCAAGCCCTGTGTAGCCTGAGCTACTACATAGATATTCATGCGATTAGTACCAGCGCCTAGAACGCCTCTCAGTCCGGCAGTACCAAATTGCAGGGAAACAGCAAATCTATCCTTGATTTCCTCATCATTGCCCTGAATTTTTCTCAATTCAGGAGACAGGTCAGCATCCTGTAAATCCGCAGCCAGCCAGCGCTGATATTCTTCATTATACATATATATTCCTCCTCAGTTGTCAAAAGACAGATAATCATAATTTACTATATACATATTAATTCGCACTAAATGCCAAAAATCCTGCCTGTAAATAAAAATACAGACAGGATTTTTAAAATTTTTATTGCATTTTGGAAAGATTGTCGAAACGGGTATATTCCTTTTTGAAATACAGCTTTACCGTATCCACCGGACCATTACGATGCTTGGCAATAATAACCTCGGTAATGTTTTGATTGGTTGTCTGAGGATCATAGTAATCCTCACGATAAAGGAACATAACAATATCCGCATCCTGCTCCAAGGAGCCGGATTCTCTCAGGTCACTAAGCATTGGTTTTTTGACTTGACGGTTTTCCACGCTTCGGCTGAGCTGGGACAGGGCAATAATCGGCACGTTCAGCTCTCTGGCTAAGGCCTTTAGGGAGCGGGAAATCTCTGCAATCTCAGCCTGTCGATTATCACCGCTGTTTTTGGTGTTGTTGCCCTGCATCAACTGCAGGTAGTCAATGATAATCAAATCCAGACCATGCTGAGATTTCAGTCGTCTAGCCTTGGAACGAAGCTCGTTAATCTGGATACCAGCAGTATCATCAATATAGATGGGGGCTTTGCCAATGATTTCACCCATGCCAATCAGGCGATTCCATTCCTCGTTGGTCAGCTCACCAACTCGGGCTTTCTGGGAGTCCAGACTGGCTTCGGAGCAAAGCATTCTCTGCATAAGCTGGTTTTTGGACATTTCCAAGGAAAAGAAGGCTACCGTCTTTTTGGCTCTAATGGCCACATTGGCGGCAATATTCAGAGTAAAGGCGGTTTTACCCATACTTGGGCGGGCAGCGACCAGAATCAAATCTGATGGCTGCAGGCCAGAGGTAAGATTGTCCAAATCCGTAAAATCTGTAGGAATACCGGTTAAGCCACCATGAGCCTCATATACAGTATTAATCTTATCAATGGTGGAAAGTACAATATCTCCAATAGGGGTAAAATCGCTGGTATTCTGATGGCTGGCGGCCTCCATAATCCGCTTTTCGGATTTGTCCAAAATGGTAGGCACATCATCCTCCCCATCATAAACCATAGCTGTAATATCGCTGGCGGCATTTAGAAGATTGCGCAAATCAGCTTTTTCCCGCACGATTTTAGCATAGTAGGGCACGCTGGAGGCAGAAGGAACTGCGTTGGCCAGACCTGCAATAAAAGCAGGGCCACCGGCCTTTTCCAGCAGATTTTCCTTGGATAGCTGCTCTGACAGAGTAACAATATCCACAGGAATATTATCCCTAAAAAGCCCCTTCATGGTGTTAAAGATAATCCTATGGGCTTCTCGGTAGAAATCCTCGGTTTTCAGCATTTCCACAGCATCTGCCACCGCAGAGGCCTTGGACATCATGGAGCCAAGCACAGCCTGCTCGGCTTCAATATTATTAGGGGGAGCCAGCTTTATGAGATCATCCTGTGTGGGCATATTACTCCTCCTTTTCCATTAAAAGCTCTAAAGCCTCCTGGGCTGTATCAACAGGATAGATTTCCAGTCCTAGATGATGAGCTGGAATATCTTTGGCATTTTCCTGTGGGATAATCAGGCGGGATATGCCTGCCTGACGAGCGCCATAGGCCTTTTCAAAAACACCGCCTACAGGCCTTACCTTGCCCTGGAGAGAAATTTCTCCGGTTATGGCTGTATCCTGACGGATGGCCTTGTCTGTAATAGCGGAGATGATAGCTGTTAAAATCGCTGTGCCTGCACTAGGGCCGTCAATATTGCCCCCGCCAATGACATTGATGTGCAAATCATAGTCATGTATATCCTGACCAGTTAATTTTCGCACTACAGAAGCTGCATTGAAAACGGAATCCTTAGCCATAGAGCCGGCTGTTTCGTTAAAGCGAACGGTGCCCTTGCCTTTTTCATGGGCAGGGAAGGCTATGGCCTCAATTTCAATAACAGAGCCAAGGTAGCCAGCTACACCTAGGCCAAAGACATGGCCTACCTGGCCTTTATCAGAAGCTTTTTTGGTTACATAAGGGCTGAGACGGCTTACCTGTGCCACCTTGTAAATATCCTCCTTGGTGATTAGTATCATAGGAAGATTGGTTTTCTGTTCCTCATTATTGGAGTCGGTATTGTCCTTTTCCTCTGCTTCATCTGACAGGTCAGAATATGTATTCTGCTCATAACGCTCCAAGGCCAAGCTGTAGGCATCAGCCAGAATATTAATAGCCTTGCGGCCCTCAATGGTATATTCACTGATAAGGGCTGCTGCTCCTTCTGCCAACTGGGCATTGAGTCGCTGAACAGCATTATTGACAATGGTCTGAATATGCTCTGGTGTTAGAGGCTCAAAATAAATCTCAGCACAACGGGAGCGAAGGGCTGGATTGATGGAGGAGGCATCTCTGGTGGTGGCACCTATGAGCACGAAATCTGCCGGAGCACCTTCTTCAAAGAGCTTCCGAATATAAGCCGGCACCTTTTCATCCGTAGGATCATAGTAGGCGGATTCAAAGAAGGCCCGCTTGTCCTCCAATACCTTTAGCAGTTTGTTCTGCAGGGTAGTATCCATTTCCCCAATTTCATCTATAAAGAGGATACCGCCGTGGGCATCTGTAACCAGTCCTGGTTTTGGTTCTGGCACACCGGTATCTGCCAAATCCCGACGGGCGCCCTGATAAATTGGATCATGGACGGAGCCTAGGAGAGGATTGGTCAAATCCCTTGGATCCCAGCGCAGGGTGGTGCCATCGGTTTCCACAAAGGGAGCCTCTGGCCCAAAGGGGGAAAGTTTTCTCTTTTTGGCGGCCTCCAGCACCAATCTGGCGGCGGTGGTTTTGCCCACTCCCGGAGGGCCGTATAAAATCAAATGTTGAGGATAGGGGGAGCTAAGCTTGGCTAAAAGGGAAGCTACAGCTCTTTCCTGTCCCACAATATCCGTCAGAGTCTTGGGACGCAGCAGCTCCATAACAGACTGAGTCAGGCTGATTTGATCCATAGCCTCCAGCTTCTGGCGCTTTTGCTGTTCCATAGGAGTTTCGCCGGCTTTTTCCTCCTGCAATACCTGCCGGCGGATATCCTGTACATAATCCTGATGGTTTTCCTCCAGACGGTCAGCTACTTTTTGCTCCAAATCTGCCTCCAGACTGCGGCGAGCCAAAATATCCGACATTTTTTCTGTCAGGCTATCCAGTATAGCAGGTATTTCCTTTTCTGTTGGTGGTTTTGTTAGAGTAGGGTTCTCAAAAATAATCTTCTGTAAAGCAAGAACCCGCTCTCCCTTTTCAGGAGAGCGGACCAGATGCAGGGCATCCATTTTGCCTGCCTTGATGACTAATTTGTCTGAACCATAATAATCCACCAGCAATGTGAAAATCATATCAATTTTTCTATCCAGCTCATCCTTGGGCGCCATTTCAGCCAGGCTATCCTGAGGAGGCTGGAGCTTTTTATTATCCTTTTTCCCCTTGGAATTGTCCAAGCGGAAAAATCTGGTAAAGAAATTGTTCATTAGTTTGCTGTAACCTCAACCTTTATGGTAGTAGTAATCTCTGGGTGTACCTTGATAACGGCTTCGTAAAGACCAGGGCCGGTAACTTCGCCCTTAATGGAGATTTTGCGCTTGTCAATTTCAATATTATGCTGCTTTTTCAGCATATCGGAAACATCCTTACCGGTAACGGAGCCGAAGAGACGGCCGTTAGCACCAACCTTTACCGGAATCTTTACGGTAATCTTGGTGAGCTGGGCAGCCATGAGCTTGGCCTCATCAGTGTCCTGAGCCTTTTTGCGAGCAGCAGAGCCAGCCTTGGCATTGGCCACATTCAGATTGGCAGCAGTAGCCTCCTGAGCGTATTTCTTTGGCAGCAGGAAGTTGCGGCCGTAGCCCTCGGAAACCTCTACAATATCACCTTTGTTACCAACTTTTTTAACGTCCTGTAGCAGTATTACTTTCATTTTTATCATTCTCCTCTATAAATAATTGAGTTGCTGTTATAACATCTTCGAATACGGTGTCAATATCACTATTGACTATTTGGGCACCAGCCACATTCTGATGACCGCCGCCACCAAATTGTTCCATGATTACCTGCACATTAATGGTGCCTGTGGATCTGGCACTAATGCCAATAACATCCGGGGTAAGCTGGAATACCACCATGCTTACTCGCACATCCTCTATTCGCAGCATGGAATCTGCCACCTGGGCGGCAATAACCTGAATATTAGGCAAAGTCTCTCGGCACATGGTAATAATCAAGCCACCAGGCAGCATACGGGCCTGTGCTTTGGCCTGTGCCTTGGCCTGTTCCGTTTCAAAATCTGAACGGAACATCTGTCGAACAGATACCGGATCAGCCCCACAGCGGCGGAGATAGGCTGCTGCATCAAAGGTACGGACACCGGTCTGCACGGCAAAATTCTTGGTGTCTACCAAAATGCCAGCATAAAGGGCTGTAGCCTCCATGCGAGGCAGGGTTAAATCATCACTAAAATAGATAAGCAGCTCTGTAACCAACTCACTGGTGGAGCTGGTGGCTGGCTCGCTATAGGTAAGCCGGGCATTCTTAATAAAATTGGAGCTGCGACGATGATGGTCAATAACTACAACATCCTTGATACGCTCCAAAAGCTCCGGAGAGGCTGTCAGATGGGGGATATGAGTATCCACCACAAAGAGCAATGGCCGTTCCGCTGTAATATTGATAAGCTTGTTGGCGGGCAGGAATAATTCGCTGTAGCCCTCCTTGGTTTTGAGAGTTTCTGTAAATTTGCTAATGCCTGTATTAAACTCACTAAGAATAATATGGACAGGCTTTTTCAGATATTTTGCCATACGGGAAACACCGATAGCTGCGCCTAGGGAATCAAAGTCTTCATTCTGGTGTCCCATAATAAATACCTCATCAGATTCCTGAATCAGTTCATAGATGGAATTGGAAATGATTCTGGCTTTGACTCTGGTGTATTTTTCTACCGCATTGGTTTTACCACCATAAAACTCAGTTTTGCCCCGTTTCAGCACGGCTACCTGGTCACCGCCACGGCTGAGAGCCATTTCCAGCATGGAATAGGCTTTGCCGCCTAGCTGATTCAGATTTTGACGGTCGGCTACAGCCACACCGATGCTGAGGGTTACGGAGAGATGCCGTACAGGGTTCTGAAGATTTCGTACCTTGTCCAGAATATCAAACTTTTCCTCCATTGCTGTATCCAGATTGCGTTTTTCCATAACGGCTACATACAAATCCTCGGATACCTTGCGAAGGAAGCCCTCCAGATGGTTCATCCAATCCGTAATGGCCTTGTTTGTTTCGAAAATCAGGCTGTTCTGCTCTGTATCATTCAAGCCCTGCAATACATCATTAAAGTTATCAATCTGAATATACATCAGGGTAGTTCTGGAATCTGCATGAATGTTTTTGAGAATTTCCAGGGCAGAATTGTCCTGAATGTACAGTGCCAGCATGCCACAAGGGTTTTCCTTGGTGGAAACAGGCCTATGGATAACCTGATAGTGAATGTTCTCATGGACAAAAACAGTTTTGCCATTGCGGCCCCACAGAGGCTCCAAATCCAGCTCTGGCCAGAAATCTGCCATGGCAATATTGTAGGTAGGCTCTATGTTGATATGCTTCTCCAGCTCCTTGTTGAACCACTGGATACGGCCCTCTTTATCCACCAGAATAATCACCTGGGGCAGTTTTTTCAAAGCGTAATTGGCGGCGGAGTTTACATTGCTAATAACTGTATGACAGTAGTGTTCAAACTCCTCGCTGCGGCAAAGACAGCGCTCTCGGCCAAAAAACAGCAGACAGAGCCATACAAGCCCAGCTCCTAGGCCAATAAATAAATTGTAATAAGTTAGTATACCTGTAAGAATAAGTGCCGCAAACAGGATAAAGCAGATATCCAGCCAGGCATTTAGATTACGTGGCATAATATTACCTCTTGGTTTCTTCCTAAATAATTGTTAGCGGGAAAATCTCCGGCGATAGTCCAACAGAATGTCAAAAAGTCCGAAGATGGATACAAGCTGAGAAATAGTACCGTTAACGAAAACAAAGACGATGATCATCCAGAATATCCAGCGGCTAAGACGGTTTCTGGTAAGCTTGCTGAGAACAGCAGTACCTTGAATAAAGCCCGCCAAGGTACATAATACATAGGCATTCAGAGAAGCCTGCTGGAGAAGCTCAATCTCCCGGGTACTGCCCCAATAAAGGCCTACCAATGCAAACCCAAAGATATAAAGCAGAGCCTTGGGGAGATGCCAATCATCCAAATCAGGCAGTGTGGTTACACTGTGTCCTAGACGGCGCAGTACCTTGCCACCCACAGCAAAATTCAGCCAAGCTGTCAGCATACCGCTAAGGAGCAGAACCACTGGCAAAAGCATGGTAATGTAGTCCATAGACTTCATAAATTCATCCTTGGTGCGCTGCAGTTCATCAGGATCCATGTCTACAGCTTCATAAAGCTGGAAGGCCGCACCAGCGGATTCCTTCATGGCACTAATCTGTTCGGACATAGCCAGTGGATTGATACCAGTTAAGGCCAGAGTCAGGGCAGAGGTAAGAAAAACACCGGCCAGGGAGGCCACCAAGCCATAGAGCAAGATACGGGATGCCGTCAAGCCTTGACGGAAGCCGTAGCCTAGAGCCAGACTGGTGGGGCCAAAGGCGGCTGCCATATGTACCGCACTTACAGGAGAGATACAGGCAGACATAATAACGCTGGCTGCGGCAATGCTTAACAGGCCATATTTCATGCCATGACGGACAATCAGCACAATTATGGGTAAGGGCCACAGCATGGTGGCGGCAATGCCCATAATAGGCATATATACCGCAATTAATGCCATAATAACCGTAATTGCCACCAAAAGGCCACTTTCCGTGGTTGATTTGACGGTAAAGCTACGCATAAAAAATTTACTCCTTTATATTGTTTAATAACACATTATATCACTTTTCAACAAATCTGACCAGTGTACACCCTTTTGCCTAGGGGATATGTTTTGTCTAGGCTTCCTCATGGACTGAGTGATTGTATACGGTGCGAATAGGGAAAGGAATTTCGATGCCCTCCTGACGGTAACGCTTGGTGAGAGCCTTGATAAATTCATGCTTTAGCTTGAACTGATCCGCAAATTTGCTGCAATGGAGCACCACATTGAAATCAATGCTGCTTTCATTAAAGGTGTGGAAAAATACCCCTGGTTTTTTGGTAACAGTATTGTCAACTTTTTGCGTAATCTCCCAAGCTACCTCCAAGGTAACCTGCTCCACAAAATCCAAATCACTGTCATAGGCAACGCCGCAGGGAACCTTGATGGTCATATCCGGCTCTGGCATACAGTAATTGGTAATAATGGCGCTGGAGATTTTTTGATTTGGTACGACTACAGCGTTGCCAGAGGTGGCAATAATGGTGGTAAAACGCCAGGTAATATCTGCCACCCGGCCCTCTTCTCCGGTGCCGAGACGGACATAATCATCAATGCTTAGCTGCTTGGACATCAGCAGGTAGATACCGGCACAGATATTGGCCAAGGTTTCCTGCAAACCAAGGGCGATGGCCATACCACCAATACCCATAGCAGTTAGCAATGGGGCAATGGAAATTCCCATGGAGCTGAGAATCAGCAAAATACCCATAGCGTAGATTACTACATTAATAATATTTGGCAACAGGCTGGTTTGAGGAATATTTTTGTTTCGCTGGGCACAAAGCTCAATAAAGCCAGTGGCGGCTCTAGCCATAACCTGAAACAGGGTAAAGCTTAGCCAAGCGGAAAGTATGTAGGAAAACAAATTGGCGGCAGCCCAATTAATATTGGTGGAATTAATCAGCCAATAAAGAGTCATACCTACAATCCAGGCTCTAGGCAGGCCTCGGGCGGATTTCAAAATAATATAGCGAATGGAAATCTCATCTTCATCAAAATGTCTTTCCAGCCAGCTGGCAATCAGGCTGTTAATAAATTGGCCGATACATAGAGCAGCCAAGAAGATACAGCCGGGAATAAAAAGCATATCCCAGATTTCTTCCGGGGTAATATTTTTCATGGTGCTGACAAATTCGTAAATATTAAAGGATTCGTTCATACATTTATCGCCTCCTATAGCAATAATTTTACATTTAATTACTCATACTATGTTTGCTATATTATAACCTTTATATTATGGAAAGTAAATGTTAGCAGGTATTAGCCTATGTACTTTCCCCTGTTCAGATAGTATTTTTCCTCATTTTAGTATTGAATTTTGTTAAAAGTTGTGATATGCTAACGCGTGGCAGTTGATTTGACTGTCACGGCTTGGATTCCCATGAACCGAGACCGGAAACCTTATAAACTTTGTCTGTGCTGGTATTTTTATGCCCAAAAGTCGCAGGCATGGCTAAGTGTATCTGCGTTTCCTGGTAGGCATTCAGGAAACGCTTTATTTTTCCTCAGACAGAGCTAGCTGTCTGCTTGTTACAAGGAGAGGATAATTATGAAAATTTTGCGTACAGTTGCCCAGATTACAGAGTTTGCCAAGGCTGCCCAGCAGGCAGGCAAGGTTATTGGCCTGGTGCCTACTATGGGTGCCCTCCATGAAGGTCATCTTACTCTGATGCGTACCGCCAAGGCTAAATGTGATGTGGTGATTGCCTCTGTATTTGTAAACCCTGTACAGTTTGGCCCTAATGAGGACTATGATGCATATCCTCGCCGTTTTGAAGAGGATTGCCGCAAGCTGGAGTCTGTAGGTGTGGATGCGGTATTTCATCCAGAGCCTGCTGAAATGTACCCAGAGGGTTATGGCACCTATGTTAATGTAGAATCTGCCTTTACTGGTAAGCTTTGCGGTGGTCAGCGTCCTGGTCATTTCCGTGGTGTAGCCACTGTAGTTACCAAGCTGATGAATCTCAGTCGTGCTCAGGAGGCATTTTTCGGTCAGAAGGATGCTCAGCAGGTACTGGTTATCAAACGCTTTGTGAAGGATTTGAACATTCAGGTGAATGTAAATATGGTACCTATTGTCCGTGAGGAATCCGGCTTGGCTAGAAGCTCCCGCAATGCTTATTTGTCCCCAGAGGAAAAGCAGGCAGCCCTGGTGTTGTCCAGAAGCTTGAAGAAAGCTGAAGAGGCCTACAAGACTGGGGAAACCTCTGTAGATGCCTTGAAAAATATTGTCCGCAATGAAATTGCTACAGAGCCTATGGCTGTAATTGATTATGTAGAGCTATACAGCTTTGATGAATTAAAGGAAATTTCTCAGGTTAAGGGGGAAAGCCTGCTGGCTATTGCTGTTAAAATCGGCAAAACCCGCCTGATTGACAATATTATTATCGGTTGCTAAAAGCTGTCCATCTTTGTTCAGCTGTCCTGTATTCAGAAAGGAAAAAACAATGATACTGAATCTGCTAAAGTCCAAAATTCACTGCGCCACTGTTACGGAAGCCAATTTGAAGTATATGGGCAGCATTACTATTGATGAAGCCCTGATGGAAGCTGCCCACATCCTGCCTAATGAGCGAGTACAGGTAGTTAACAACAACAATGGTGCCCGTCTGGAAACCTATGTTATTCCAGGTCCTCGCAATTCCGGCGTTATCTGCCTCAACGGCTCTGCTGCCCGCATGGTACAGCCAGAGGATATAGTTATCATCATGGCCTATGCTTTCTTTGATGAGAAGGAAGCTGCTGCCTACAAGCCAACTGTAGTTATGGTGGATGAAAAGAATGCCGTGAAGGAAATCCGCTCCATTGAATATCATGGCCAGGTGGATTAAAAACAAATAAAAAAAGCTGTCTGCGGAATATATGCAGGCAGCTTTTTAATTAAATCCTAATAAAAACTAGGAAAAATATCTTGAATTTATTTTAAAATGATTGTATGATAATAATCATTATTCATAGGAAGAGAAATGAAAAGGAGGCTGTCTGTACATGGCATGGGATAATTTCATGATAAGAAATAAGTTTAAAAATGTAGAGCTTATAAAAACGGCTTCTCTAAAGCAAAATGCGTTTAGAGAAGCCGTTTTAGTTTTTCTTATTCTAAATCCTCAATAATAGGTGTGGCATGGTTGTTAATGCAATCAGCAGTAATGGTTACCTTGCGGTGTTTGTCGGATTTTGGAATGTCAAACATGATATCCAGCATAACATCCTCAATAATTCCCTTGAGGGAGCGGGCGCCGGTTTTACGCTCGATAGCCTTCTGGGCTACAGCATGAAGGGCATCATCAGAGAATTCCAAATCCACATTATCCATTTCCATCAACTTTTTGTACTGTCTTACTGGAGCATTGCGAGGTTCGGTGAGAATCCGCAGAAGGGCGTTTTCGTCCAAATCTTCCAAGGTACATATAACAGGGAGACGGCCAATGATTTCTGGAATAATACCAAATTTCATTAAATCCTCTGGTCTGGTTTTATGAATCAAATCATTGTATTTTGGCTTTTCATTTTGGCCTTCAATTTTGGCACCAAAGCCAATACCGGTGTCAGTAGCCTTCAACCGCTTGGCAATGATTTTCTCAATACCTACAAAGGCACCGCCTACAATAAAGAGAATATTTTTGGTATTTACCTTGATGGTAGGAGCCTCTGGATGCTTACGCTGGCCTCTGGCGGTAAATTCCACCTCGCTGCCCTCTAGCATTTTCAGCAGGGACTGCTGTACACCCTCATGGCCTGGATCTGCAGTAATGGTGTTGTTCTCTCCGGATTTGCGGGCGATTTTGTCGAACTCGTCCAGATAGATAATACCATGTTCACAGCGGGTAATATTCTTGTCGGCGGCATAGTACAGATTGCGGACAGCTACCTCTACATCAGAGCCTACAAAGCCAGCCTCGGTAAGACTGGAGGAATCAGTTACGGCAAAAGGAATATCCAGCATCTTGGCCAGATGGGATAACAGGGCGGTTTTACCACAGCCGGAAGGGCCAAGGATAATCACATTGGATTTCTCGATTTCATCCAGCTCATCTTCCTTGTGATCGAAGCCGTATTTCATTCGCTTGTAGTGATTGTAAACAGCTACAGATAGGATTTTCTTGGCCTGATCCTGATTGATGATATACTTGTCCAGATATTCCTTAATAAGGTGAGGCTTGATTCTGGACATTTCCTCATCTAGATTGCTCATGGTTTCAGCGTCAGCTTCCTTGTTGACCTCTACCTGATGAGCCTCAATGGCCTTGTAAATATCTGTTACGCATCTAGCACACAGGGCAAAGCCGCTGCGTGGGTCATACACTGGCAAATCATATTGGGAATGTACTACCACACGGCGCTTGCAAAAGCTGCACTGGATAGTAGGATCTTTTTCTTTCATAAAATTATACCTCTCAATATACAAACATTTTTACCCCATGCTAACGGGGGCTAAGGCTCCCTCCTCTTAGGAGGGAGTTAAGCCCCCGTAAGGCTCTGGATTTATTCGACTAAATTCAGTGGGAGCCTAAAGCTCCCACTGAATAAGTCTCATTTTACTTTTTCAACGTATACATTATGGTGTAAAGTGGGTAAAATTTCAACATTTTTTTCTAATTATTTGTTGCGCCAGAATGAGGGCTATGATATAATATCACAAGTCGGATTTTGAATCCGGGAAGTTGATTTTTTCGGCTTTGTCCCATTTTGGGAAGCTAAGTCGGACCAAGTCTTCGCAGAGAGGACTTGTAATACGCCCAATATGGGAAGAAGCGAGGTGCATATATATGAAGAACGGTATTCATCCAGAATTCTTTGAGGCAAAGGTTATCTGCGGTTGCGGCAACACCTTCACTACTGGCTCCACTAAGGCTGAGCTGAGAGTTGATGTTTGCTCCAAGTGCCATCCTTTCTTCACCGGTCGTCAGCGTGATATCGCAGCTGGTGGTCGTATTGAGAAGTTCAACAAGCGTTACGCAAAATAAGAACTGGGAGAGCAGGACGGATTGTCCTGCTCTTTTTTTGTATGAATAGCCTTTTGAGAAAGGATTTACATAGATATGGAAGAGAAGAAAATTACTATTGGCGGTCAGGCTGTTATTGAAGGCGTTATGATGCGGGGGCCGGAGCTGACAGCTACGGCAGTCCGCACTCCAGAGGGTAAAATTGAGATAAGCAGCCGTCCAGTTAATTCTATTAGTGATAGATATCCAATATTGAAAAAGCCTCTGTTGCGAGGCTGTGTGTCTCTGATTGAATCACTGGTTATTGGTATTCGTTCCCTGGGTTATTCTGCTCAGATGGCTGGGGAAGAGAAGGAACAGCTTTCTGATAGGGAGCTGGCAGGAACCATTGCTTTTGCCTTTGTGCTGGCAGCTATTTTGTTTATTGCTATTCCTACTGGGGCAGCCAAGCTTTTTCACAGCATTACAGAGGATCCGGTTTTCCTGAATCTCATGGAAGGTGTACTGCGGTTGTTTATTTTTATAGCCTATATTGTGGGAATTTCCCGCATGAAGGATATTCAGCGAGTGTTCCAATATCATGGGGCAGAGCATAAGACCATTGCCTGCTTTGAGGCAGGAGAGGCATTAACTGTGGAAAATGCCATGAAGCATACTAGATTTCACAAGCGCTGTGGCACTTCCTTTTTACTGATTGTAATGTTGGTAAGTATTTTTGTTTTTGCCTTTTTGGGCTGGCCTAGTCTGATAGAGCGAATTGTAAGCAGAATTGTGCTGTTGCCAGTGGTGGCAGGTATTTCCTATGAGATTATTAGATTTTCGGCAAATTCTGATAATTGTATCCTGGGCTGGGCTGTAAAGCCGGGGCTGTGGCTGCAGCGTTTGACTACTAGAGAGCCAGAGCCGGATATGCTGGAGGTGGCTATTGAGTCTGCCAAGGCGGTACTGCCTGCTGATAAAATTCCTGCCGGCAGCGGGGATTATCTTTATCATGAGCCAGAGGAGATTAATGAGGTTCAGGAGACTGAGATGGAGTGTATTAATATATGAATATGATGGATAAATTGCAGGCTGTAGAGGACAAATATCTGGAGCTGGAATCTCTGATAAGTGATCCTTCTGTATTGGAGGATATGTCCCGCTGGCAGCGCTACAATCGGGAGCATGCTGGCTTGGAGCCTATTGTTACAGCCTATCGGGAATACAAGCAGGTTTGTACCGGCATTGAGGACGACAAGAATATGCTGTCCGAGGGCATTGATGATAATGAGTTCCGCCATATGGTGGAGGAGGAGCTAGCAGAGCTGAGAGCCCGCAAGGAGGATCTGGATGAACAGCTGCCTATTTTGCTGCTGCCTAGAGATCCTAATGATGACAAGAATGTTATTGTAGAAATTCGTGGCGGTGTAGGTGGCGAGGAGGCTGCCCTTTTTGCTGGGGATTTGTTTAGAATGTACTCCCGTTATGCTGAGGCCCAGGGCTGGAAGGTCAATATTATGGATGCCAATCCTACCGAAATTGGCGGTTTCAAGGAAATTTCCTTTGCCGTAGAGGGACAGGGAGCTTATAGCAAGCTGAAGTACGAAAGCGGTACCCATAGAGTACAGCGGGTGCCTGTTACAGAATCCGGTGGCCGTATACATACTTCTGCTGTTACGGTGGCTGTATTGCCAGAGGCGGATGAAGTAGATGTGGACATTCGCCCAGAGGAGCTGCGGATTGATACCTATCGGGCTGGTGGTGCTGGTGGTCAGTATGTAAATAAAACTGAATCTGCCATTCGTATTACCCATTTGCCAACAGGTATTGTGGTACAGTGTCAGGATGAAAAGTCCCAGTTGAAAAACAAGGAAAAGGCCATGCGTGTGCTGAGAGCCAGAGTGCTGGAGCAGGCACAGCAGCAGCAGGCTGATGCCATTGCGGCAGACCGTAAGAGCCAGGTAGGTTCTGGGGACCGGAGTCAGAGAATTAGAACCTATAATTTCCCTCAGGGACGGGTTACTGACCATCGTATTGGCCTTACCCTGCATAAGCTGGAGTCTGTGCTGAATGGTCAGCTGGATGAGCTGATAAATGCCTTGATTACAGCGGATCAGGCAGAAAGACTGAAAAAGGTGCAATAATATGTCAGAAGTTTGGACCATTGGGAAAATTCTAAAATGGACAGAGGAATATTTTCAGAAGGCTCAGCTGGATTCTCCCCGGCTGGATGCAGAGGTTTTGCTGGCTCATGTGCTCAATCGGCCAGAGCGGATTTACCTTTATGTGCATTTTGATCAGCCTTTGGAGCAATCAGAGCTGGCAGCTTATAGAGAATGTATCAAAAGGCGGGTACAACATGAGCCGGTAGCTTATATTACTGGCCATCGGGATTTTATGGGCTTGGACTTCAAGGTAACAAAAGATACTCTGATACCTCGTCCCGATACGGAGATTCTGGTGGAGGCTGTGTTGCAGAGATTGCCAGCAGCCGGGGAAAATACTACCTTGGCAGATATTGGCACTGGCACAGGAGCTATTTGCTTATCTCTTTTGAATTATCTTCCTAAGCTAAGAGCTATGGCGGTGGATATTTCGCCGGGAGCATTGGCGGTAGCCCAGGAAAACAGCCTTTCTCTGGGGTTATCCCAGCGGGTGGAGTTTTTCCAGGGGGATTTGCTGGCACCTTTGAAGGCCAAGGGAGAGCTGCTGAATGCTATAGTTTCTAACCCACCTTATATTCCCAAGGCAGATATTGCTGCTTTAGCTGCCGATGTAAAGGCTTATGAGCCAATGGGAGCACTGGATGGCGGCGAGGATGGGCTGGATTTTTATCGTCGTTTGCTGGCAGAATCCGGTGATTTGCTGAAAGATGGCGGTTTTTTGGCTATGGAAGTTGGCATTCATCAGGCTTGTCAACTGGAAGCCTTGGCTAAGGATATGAGCCAGTGGGGCAAATGTGAAATTCTGCGGGATTTGGCTGGGATTGAGCGGGTAGTAATCCTGTGGAAGGCCTAAGATGGAGAGGGATAAATATGGAGGATATTTTTAATCAGCCTACAGAAATGGTGCACATCAGGGATGTGTCCCGTCAGCAAAGGGAGATTCAAAGGGCTGCTCAGCTTTTGAAAGCTGGTGAGTTGGTGGCTTTTCCTACGGAAACCGTCTATGGTATTGGTGCTTTAGGCTTGAATGTGGGGGCAGTGGAAAGGCTTTATGCGGCCAAGAATCGTCCTGTCGGCAAGGCTTTTTCTTTGCAGGTAGCTAATGTGAATATGATTCAGCAGATAGCTGCTTATGTGCCACTGATGGCGCGGAAATTGTTAGATAAATTTGCCCCTGGGCCGATTACGGTAGTGTTGCCCAAGGCAGCTCAGGTGCCGGAATTGGTGACTGGCGGCAGGGACACAGTGGGAATCCGTATTCCGGATAATCCTGTGGCTTTGGCAGTATTGCAGGCTGTGGGGGCGCCTTTGGCGGTGCCCAGTGCCAATATTTCTGGACATGTAAGTCCCAAGAGCGGGGCAGATGTCTTTGGGGATATGGCTGGGCGGCTGGCCATGATCTTGGATGGTGGCCCTTGCGCTATTGGCAGAGAATCCACTATTGTAGACTGCACTGGCAGTAAACCTGTTATTATTCGCCACGGAGCCATAAGTGATGAAGAAATACATAGTGCGTTGGAAGATGCTATATAATGTTTTTTAGTCATGTCAATAAAACAAGAGGCTGGTATAAAGCTAGCCTCTTGTTTTAGTTTATGATTTGTGATTTATGGTTGATTGCCATAGGAGTTTGGCCCAGGAGTTCCGGGAGCAAATAGGGTATATATTCGTATGCCGGAGGCAATAAGAGAGCAGAGGCCGGTCATTATATTTATGGAGCCATTGAAAATTAAGGCCATGGTTATCATATCGCAAACAAAAGGTATAATAACCCAATAACCAGGTTTGTCAAGGTCGTGGAAGCGCGCAATCATAAGTAGTGAGATAAGGATATTCTGCACAAAGGCGGAAACAAATATTCCTTCAGGGGGCTCTAGGAAGTAGCCTAGCAGAGAAAAGATTATGCAAATAGCTCCTTGCCGCAGAAAATATTGCAACCGTCCCAGCCGCCCTTTATAGGAGAAAAAAGATTTTAAATCAGGCATTACAATAACGCCCTCCTTTTTAGGTTTCTATGTAAATCATTCTACATAAAATTGAAAAATCCTGCTTTTGAGTCAGGTTTGCCATAGTATATGCTCAGGAGTACGATGCGTTTCTGCCTTTCGTTGATTACGGGGGATAAATTCTGATTTGCCGAATTGCCTATCTACTCAAATATTGTAACTGAAAGTCGTTATGTCAGTGGATTCTCGAAATACAGCCTGCGGTCATAACGACTTTTGCTCTGTCCGACTTAATGGCCCTATCTGATGATTTATTCTAACGCACAGATACCGCTTGTCGCTGAGCCAATTCACAGAGGCCGTAACGGTAGAGAGTGCCACCGGGACCACTTTTGCTACGCAAAAGCAAGAGTCTCCCGACGCAAAAGTGTCATGCCCCTCCGGCTGTTGCCGAATCATCGTGA
>SAMEA3663090__coassemble_133_pt1 | contig 33360 bp, 27 predicted proteins | sample SAMEA3663090__metabat2_low_PE_027 | metagenome-assembled genome bin SAMEA3663090 (sample SAMEA3663090) | pig gut metagenome | biome: pig gut; feature: pig-associated habitat; material: faeces | place: France | collected 2012 | reverse complement strand
TCGAAAAACTTTGACATCACGAATTATATTTACAACTCTAAGGAGAAACAACTCGTCAAATCAGAATTTATACAATTAGTTACTTTTCATTGAGTCATAGCCATAACAGGCATTAAACAAGCTATTCTCCTTGCAAAAAACAGCAGTCCGCGGACTGCTGTTTTATATTTAATCTATATGTTCGTGGGAGTGGTCAATATATCCACCTGGCAAATCAGCATCGTGAGTATAATCTACCATATGGTCATAACATACGGTCTTATCATGACAATGCTTAACACAATGGCGATTAATTTTGCCAAAGACTTCCTGTGTACGGAGCTCCTCCTGACGCCGTGGACAGTAAGGATTATCACATACAGAATACTTGCCAATAGGAATATTATCAAAGCATTCTACCATGCCATCAACAATGGCTCGACGCATACCTCTGCGCCAACTAGGTGAGTTGAACAAACCATCACTACCAGAATATCCTCGTTTGAGATATTCTGCCCTATCTATATATTCACCAGTATTAACATTTATAGCACGTACAGTAATCCGGAAATCACTCCACATGCTTGCGCTAATGAATTTTTTCTTTACTTGCTGATTTACAGAATGAATGTTAAACATCAGAAGATAATCATAATCTGACATGCCTTGAGCTTGTAGTTCTCTAGCAAATCTTACGTAATCTTCCTTAGGCAAGGTCGAAAGATGCTTTGTGAAATTATAACTATTATCATTACCCAAAGAATCATTTTCTCCCTGGCTTTTTGCTGAATGTGTAGTGCTATATTCTCCAGCAGATGCATTGCTGCCATAATAGGCGGTATAATTACCCTGCGATTGCGTAGTATCTTTTTGACCGTATACAGGAATACGCTCATACATATTTTCCAGCTTCTCAAATTCCTTCATCAACACATCATGTGCCTCAGTAACCACATACTTATCTCCAAAGTTTCTGCGGCCCATTTCATATTTCATATGTTCATCTGTAATTCTTTTGGTAGGGTATCTTGTACCGGGAAATTTAGCATTCAGCATCCGACGAATATACCCCATAGTCTGGTCATCTAATAGCATTTCATCGTCGCCTACAACAATATAACCTATCTTAACAGCATCATCCTGATACTGATAATCTGACTTAACCGGCTCAAAATACTCTGACACATTATTGTAAACAGTGTCATTTCTATCCAGATTAACTCTACTTGCTCCATAGGAGTTTCCAGCTGTCCCCATCAAAAAGCCGCCTACTGTCAACATTACAGCCAATCTTTTTGCAAAACTCATCCTTGACATAAATGCTGCTCCCCTCTAAAAACTACAATTGCAATATACATATATACTTATCCACATATATATTATGATAGCATAGTTGTCCTCCCCCCCGCAAGACATTCAAGATAGAAATAAGGCCCAATTTTTTTCAGTCTTGCGGCAAAGGAGCCTTCTGCTAAACACACCTAGAAGGAAGCTAAAATTTTGTATCAGAAAAGAGCTGCCATAAACTGACAGCTCTCATGTATTCCTTATTTCATTATAGCCCCATCAAAGCCAGTCAGGGTAGCAAAGTAATCTGCATTAGTCTCTGCCCGACGAATAAGCTCCACAGAACCATCCTGACGCAGCAACAGCTCTGCACTTCTCAGCTTGCCATTATACTGGAACCCCATAGCATGACCATGAGCCCCTGCATCGTGAATAATAATTCTATCCCCAATCTCAATCTTTGGCAGCTTGCGGTCAATGGCAAACTTATCATTATTCTCACAGAGAGAACCAGTTACATCATATACATGGTCGCAAAGAGCATTTTCCTTGCCAGAAATAGTAATATGATGATATGCCCCATAGAGTGCTGGACGCATGAGATTTGCCATACAAGAATCCAGGCCAATGTAATCCTTGTAGGTTTTCTTCTCATGAAGCACGGTAGATACCAGCCAACCAGCAGGGCCGGTAATAGCTCGACCGCTTTCCATTTTGATACCCATATTAGTCAAGCCAGCAGGACCAAGAATATCCTTATATGCCTGCTGAATTCCCTTGCCTACAGCCTCCAAATCTACTGGCTCCTCCTCTGGACGATATGGTATACCTACACCGCCGCCCAGATTTACAAATTCCAGTTCAATGCCCAGACGATTCTTAATTTCCACAGCCAGATTGAACATAAGCTTGGCTGTATAAATAAAGCCCTCGGTGCGACGCTCGTTGGAAATAACCATGGTATGGAGGCCAAATCGCTTCACACCCTTGGCCTGAGCCATCTTATAGGCATCAAAAATCTGATCATAGGTAACACCATATTTAGCCTCAGTAGGCTTGCCAATAATATCATTTCCTTCAATAAGATTGCCTGGATTGTAACGGAAGGAAAGACACTGTGGCATACCAGCATGCTGTGCCAAATATTCAATATGGGAAATATCATCCAAATTAATAATAGCTCCCAGCTCAATGGCCTTCTGGAACTCATCTGCCGGAGTATCATTAGAGGTCAACATAATATCCTCCCCAGTAACGCCAGCGGCCTGGGACAGCAAAAGCTCTGGCAAAGAGCTGCAATCTGTACCAGCTCCCTCCTCGGCCAAAAGCTGAATCAAGCGAGGATTCGGGGTAGCCTTAACCGCAAAATGCTCCTTGAAGCTAGGAGCCCAGCTAAAGGCCTGCTGCAGCTTGCGAATATTGTTGCGAATTGCCTTTTCATCATAAATATGGAAAGGAGTTGGATACTTGGCAATAACCTGCTCTAATTGAGCCTTGTTCAAAGGAAAAGTCTTTTCACTCATAATTCTGCCTCCATTATATCTTTTTCGTTATAGAACGCTATTATATGATGTATTTTTTGTTATATTACATTTCGTTCATATTATAGAATACGCGAGAATTAATGTCAATATCTAAAACCATTACTCACGTCTCACTATCATGCTGCAAGGGCTAAAAGCCCCTGAATCAGCCTAATCTTTTCATTAATGCCTAGTATTGAGATAAGAATTACTGGATAAATTTTAGCTTTTTTGACTATTTTGCTTTTATTTTTGTTAAATTTATATTATAATTTTTATTAGTAGGTTATTTGTCTTATTAATATTTATGGCGAATAATCTATCTGCCGTATCAAAGGGAGAGATGTCCGAGAGGTCGAAGGTGCCTGACTCGAAATCAGGTGTGGTTCATAGCCACCGAGGGTTCGAATCCCTCTCTCTCCGCCATATTACAAAACAAATCAACCATTAACATATATGCCAACACCGTCCAGTAACTAAATATGCATGGCTAGCACAATCAATAAGTACCTGCTATGCATATTTAGTTACTTTATTATAAGCCTGATTGCAACATGCTACAGGATTTATTGCGGTCGGTGTTTTTTCGTGTCTAAAAATACTTGGGGGGGAATACACTTGACCATTTGTATCAGCAGGCGGATAAGGCCATGTACGAAAGCAAACGCACAGAAGGTACCATCGCCACCTTCTATGATGATATCAAATAGGCTATCTAAAATTAAAAACCTGCAGCAAAAGGCTCCTTGCTGCAGGTTCTTTTAATATCTATATTTCTTACATATCTCGCAAATCAAAACAACCAGATTTCACTTTCCTCATCTGCTACCTGCAAATGATCCATTTCGATAATTCTAGGTTCAGATCCATTTACATGCTGACTGCTAAGGTAACGCACATTGCTAAGGCTTCGATTTACCAGCTTCAACATATAAATATTGTCAAAGCGATTGTAGATATTATCTCCCCCCAAACCAGTTAGGCAAATCAGCTGCGTATTATTCTTGCGGGCTACCTCCATTAATGGCTTTAGCAAATGAGCCGAATAGGTTTTAGCAAAAGGATTGTCCATTAACAAAACCTTACCTTCATTTCTATCGGCAAAAATATCAGTTTCATCCCGGCGCATATAATATAACAAACTGCTGAGAATAACGAAAGCAGATAAAAACCCCTCGCCGCCGGAATTTTTGGCTACATCCCGCCAGCTAATCCTGATTTCTCTATCATGCTCTATCTTATATAGATGAATACTGATATTTTGCAAGCCTACAATATGATCGTATAGATTTCTGGTTGTAACCCCCTGTCCTAATAATTCCTTGAGAGACTGCTGCTGTTCCAGAATTTCTAGACCACTCTTGGTAAGCTCCCCAAGATACGCCTCCATAAGGCCTTTATAATATTCTAATTCCTGCTCCCAATCCATCAAATCTATCCGCAACATTTTTATAGATTTGCCACGAATATTGATAGATGAGTTTCTATCCATTTTACCCAGTTCTTCGTGAACATTTTTCACATAGTCCAACAGCAAATTCTCTAGATTTTTCTGCTCTGCTTCTACTCTGGCCAAATCCAGCTCCAGCTTTTGCAGGGTAAGCTCATAGGCCTTGAGAATCCTTTCTAACTGGCTTTGAACTGCATGTCCTGTCATGGATACGCCTTCCAAGGTCAGCAGCTGCTTCTGAAAAAAGCCCTCAGACAATCTTTCATCTCGCAAAAGCTTCTGAATTTGCTTCCTCATATTGTCCAGACAGTCTTGAACAATCTTTTGCTGTCCATCGTAGCGGACCTGCAATTCCCTTAAATATGCTCTTAACTTCTCACGAGACATACTGGCAAAATCCGGCCATTCCATGGTATCCCAAATAGCATTTTCTGCCCTGTAATTTGCCATAACATCCAGACCACCTTCATAAATAGCCAGCCTTTGCTGATGATTATGTAGGTCTGTTGTGCTTTTTTCTTTTCTGTTGAGAAGCAAGTTCCGTTCATAGGCATATTCTTTAGACTTGATGGACTCCCTAGGCAGTGGCTCCCTAGTATTGCATTCCCGTTGCAGTGTCTGCAATGTATTTTCCATCTGTTGCTGGACTTTAACACTATTTTTGTCCTCCTGATAATATTTTTGCTGTTTTACCTCCCTGTCTTGGCACAATTGCTTTAACTTATCCTTGGCTTCCAGCAGCTCTATTTCGCTATAAACAACATTTTGCCAATCTTCCTTCGCCAGATTATATTCTTTGGCTATAACCTTCATGTGATTTTCCATCTGGCTGACACTGCTCTGGGCCTTTTCCAGCTGAGAGACAATATTTTCCATTTCTCCCCTGCAGCCTTTCGTCAATACTTCATAGCGGGCAGTAAAATGCTCTATATCTTCTGGCAGCTCCTTCATGGCCTCCGGCCTTTCACAAGAGCCATAACTTTGGAAGTTAGCCGCTTTTTTATTGTGCTCATCAACCTGTTGATTAAGCTCTATTATCTTCTGGGTTATCCACTTGGCTTTTTCCTCACAGCCATTTATTTTATCCTGGCCCTGCTGGATTTTTTTCTCCTGAGCCAAGATAGCCTGTCCATTGGCCTCAATAGCCTGCAAAGCTTCCTGATAATCTCTATAACTCCCCACTAACAGAGCCAAATCGTCCTGCTGGCGGGACATAGTTTCCAGTTGCTTCTGATTTTTATTTTGTTGTTCCTGAAGCTTCAGGTATAGTTTCTTGTTTTCTATCTGATTATGTTTAGACTCTGTCAGTTGGTTGGCTAATGCTTCCTTGACTAGGGAAAATTCCCCCAGCTCTTCCTTAGCCTTGTCCATAATTGCCTTGGTTACAGTCTGATTGTTTAGAACCCCCAGAAGCCCTGCATATTTATCCTGCTCCTGACGGCGATGGTCAATCTCTTCTTCCTTGCGGGACAGTTTTTGCTTTAGACTCACCTGCATATCTTTAAGTTTGGCATCATCCAACAGTTCCTCATTAAACAGCATATAGAAAGGCAGCTTTTCCCAATCATAATGCTCTGGCTCTCCTGCCAGCTCTTCCCGCAAAACTATAGGTATGGGAAAAGAAGTACAAGCACCACCATTGGCCTTGGCTTTTTGCAGTCTTTGGAACTCATGACGACTCATCAGCAAGGCATAAGGTAGGAAAGGTAATTTTTTTACCAGCTGGGTATTTTGCTGCTGAGTATTACCATTTTGCTTCAACCATTCCATACCTTGAACAATGGTAATATCCAGCTCTCGGAACATATCCAGAAGCTCGTCTCCCAGCTCCACGGATCTACCAGTTTCCAATACATGTAGTTCTTTGCGCAGAGCTTCCTGAGCCATTTCCCCCCGGCGAATATCTCCCTGCAGCCGCTGCACCTTTTCCACCAACTTGGTCTGAATCAGCTGACCATTATAAATTTCTTTTTCTGGCAAATCTGCATATTTCAGCATATCCTGACGTTGGGCCAGCTGTTTATTTAGTTCCTGCAGATGCATTTCACCATGGTCTATATCCCGATGATTTTGCATTTGCTTAGTCTGAATGGATTGTATTTCTCTTTCATAGTTCTGAGCCGCTTCCTCTGTCTTGGCAATGGCCTCACTATTATCAGCTATATTTTTGGTCAGAGCGGTCAGCTTATCGGCCAACTCCTCCCCCAGAATATCCAACATGCCATCATCATATAAACCCATGAGATTTCTCTGCAACCTTGTGGCATAACGCTGATTGTATTGCTGCTCCTCCTTGTCATAGGTGTTTTTCCTAGCTTTCAGCTCACCAGATAATTTATGCAGTTTGTCCAATTCCAACTGGGTAGCCTGACAGATATGCTTTAACCGCCGGATTTCCGCCTGGAGCTGTTCTGCCTCCTGCTGCCTCTCCGCACTATCATCTTCCAGCTTTTTGAGCAATTGACTATATTGTTTTTTGAGACAATATCCCAGATAGTCTATCTCTGGCTTATTATCCAATTCCTGCCGGCTCAGAACCTCCCTCTGGGCCTCCAGTTCAATTATCTGACCAAGGACTTTATCAATTTGATTCTGTTCATAGGCACATTCCTGGATATGCTGTCTCTGCTTCCAACTAGCTATCTCCCCATCAATTTCGTCTAATTGCTCTTTATATTCTCCCATAAGCTTTTGGCAAGTTGATAATTTATCCTGCAGGGCATAATATTCTGCGGAAATTCTTTCCTTATCCAGTTGCAGTATATTTTCTTGTAGAGTATCTATATCTTCCTGTACCTGCTGAATCTCTGTCTGCATTTCATTTCTCAGGGATTCCATTTTGCCATAAGCACCTTGCAAAACAGCTAATTGCTCTGCCTCGGCTTCCTCCGCCTCTGACATAGTAAGGGCAGCCTTTTCCACTGCCTGTGCCTGCTGTTGGAGATACAAAATATTTTCCTTATGACGAATTTTTTCATTGTTATTATAGTAAGAATGTATATACTTACCAGTTATCTCCCTAAATTCCTGAATCTTATCCCCTTCATTATTCAGCTTTTCTTCAATAATTGGCAAGAATTTTTTCTCTATTAATTCCTTTTCATTGCTACAGCCGTCAAAATACTGGGATAAGCCGGATTCGTCTTTATTGACTTCCCGAATAATACTTTGCCATTCCCTATATTCTATGCCATGTTCCCGCAGGTTTTGAAAATACTGTTTAGACTGGGCATAATTATTCATATCATAGTAAGCAAATCTGCCCTTATTTTCCCTGCGCAAATCTTCAAATAGCTTTTTGCAGTTGCTGTAACTATTAAGGATCAGCTCCTTATCAGTACGATTGACAACCTGCAGATGATGAATATCAAAAGGGCACTGTGCCTTGTACTCTGCTACAAAATTAACAATATCCAAAGCAGTATCTTCCTCAGCCTCCGTATGCTGACTCTGGCGCACCATCATACCTGTCAGTACATAACCAGCCTGTCCATCCAAAGCCCATTCTACCATGATAAATGAAGGCTTATTAGTGGTAAAGTAGCTCTCAAAAGGCCTGTTTTTCACCTGACGATATCGTTTCTGCACAAACAGAGCAGTAATCAGCTGTACCATAACGGTTTTACCCACGCCATTGTCCATGGTAATCAAAGTATTGTCTCCGTTAAGGTACATACACTCATCGCTGATTTTATTCATATTGTTATTGTAGTTTATATTCACAAACCTTATAGCATTAATCTTACTCATCAGCCTGCTCCTCTATCCCTGACATTACTGACAAAACCCTGCGGAAATTTTCCTGATTGAGAATATTAAAATCCATAAATACATCCAGCTTTTCCGTAGGCCATACTGTTTCTTCCCGCTCGATATACTGCACCAAGCCCTGTTCCTCCAGAAATTTGAAAATATTGTACAAAAAACCTTCCTTGGTAGTCTTTTGCCGATTCAGTTTCTCACTAGAGCGCAAAGCACTATAAGCCTCCAGCATGCGGGAAAACATTAGTCCATTGGCATTTTGCTGTTCCTCATCGTATTGTCTAGCGCCGCTTTGCAAATATTCTTCAATCTTGTTTTGCAATTCGCCAATTTTGATATATTCCCTAATTTTGCTGCTTTGACCTTGACCATCATAAAATTCCATCAAAAAGACAATTATCACAAATTGAGCCAGATAATAATCCTTGTCCAAGGCTCCCCCCTTGCACAATTCTTTTTTTAGCTCCTGCTTGGTATAGCCTAAAAAATTGTTATCCTCCTGGGGAATGATATAAATAGTTCGGTTGTATTGGGCAATAATAACCTTGGCAATTTCTGCCTGGGATTTGGTCAATCCCCGCACTAATTCATTCTCCACAAATCCCTTATAGAGTCTGCCATCATCTCTATCGTTAAGCTGTTTGTGTTCCAGCAAATAATAAAATATTTCCTGACTCAGCTTGATATCATTTAAGTCATAAGCCATCTTATTCTTCTCCCTCCAAGATTATATTTACTTCGGAACACAAAATCTTACATCTTCTGCCCTGCTCCGTTAATATGTCCTCAAATACCACCGGTTCCTTAATGGGAAGCTTAACTATATAAATTTTGTCAATATGCTGCCACTGAGGATTTTCATCCAGCACCTTTAAAATACATCTGCTCAGGCTGAAATTGTCCCCTTCTTCCTGTATAAAGCTTTGCCGTTCCTGGCGAAGAAGAGCAATATCTATTTGTTCCCTGCGAATCAGCTCTATCATAATCTCCTTGAATATCCCCAAAGTAGGAATCATTGCTTCCTTGACTATGATTCTTTCTTCCAGAAGCTGACTCAACTCACTTAAGGTTATATGTCCATTAGGATAAGCCGCCTTGATAATACAGGCTATACTATCCTGATAAAGACGATTGCGAGCCTGCCTTTTACGTTCCTGCTCCTGCTCCCAAGCCTCCTGATCAAAATCCATAATCTCCGTATCTGGCTCATCCTCCCAGTGGCCTCTGCCCCGTTGAGGCACCAGCATTTTATGCATATTAAGATCCTTGTCTATTTTCTTGTTAAATAAAGGCCGGAGAAAATAATCTATTTTGTCCAATACCCGAATATCCCGCATAATAGGATCAAAAACCTCAGTCCGCAGGCTAAACCGTTGCACCGTATCCAAGGAAGCCATATTCTCCAAGGCTTCAGCGTAGAGGAAATTCAAATCATAGTGACTGTTAGTAAGCTTCTGATACTCATCCAGGGCCAAATTCAGATAGCTATCTATCTTTTGCAAAGTTTCCAAAGTATGTTTGTTTACCACCTTGTCGTTGCTATCACTATTTTCTATACCTACAATATCCACCTTAATCTTTCCACTGTATAGTTGCAGTTTTTTTCTAATTTCCCCAATGGTTTCCAAATCCACCTGCTGAATGGTGCCATAATCCTCTATATTGTAGTTGTGAGGATTGCGCCGTATTCTTTGCATAGCATCCTGAACCCGCTGAACCTGCCCCCTGATTCTGGCGAACATCTGCCTAATATCATCCAGTGCCTTATCATAGCTTTGTTTCTCCATATGCATTCTGTACAGCATATCCTGAACTGTGAACTTCATATTTTCCTCTATTTCCAGAGTGCCTAAAATAAAGTCATAGCCCATATCTGTTAATTCATAGGAGGTACGACGCATTTCATGTTCGTCATAAATAATCTTGTTGCTAACATAATTCACATTGAATTTCTCGCTAGCCCTGGTGACAAAATCATAGGACTGATAATACATTGGGATGCCATCATTGGACAGAACTGTATTGATTACAAAATCTCCTAAAATCTGGCAATCCTCCAAGGACATATCCTGCTGAAAATATTGGTTATTCAAGTCATCTAAAAAACTGCCTATATCATCTATGGTGCAATTTTCGTAGCGCAGGGATTTTTCCATAATAAACAGCATTACAGCTAGCAATACCGTAATCTGCTGGGATTCATCCACAAAACCATAATTTTTCCAAATGGCCTTTTGTCCGCTATTCTTTAACAACACCGCATATTTGGCAATATTTTTTATCCGGCGGGCAAATTGAGCTAAAAAATCATACTGCATATAAAGCTCCTATTTTAATTCAAAAATCCATAATATTAAGGCATTCCTGTGGTATATATCTGCCAGCTTCCAGTATCTCCACCATAGTGTTGCGACAGGATATACTGAAATAGCTAAAGAAGATATTGTCTATATTGTGGTTTTGTCCATCCTTGGCACAAGGCAGCTTGGCTATTTCGCCTTCCTTAGCCAGCATAGCCTCATAGGCAGGCACAAAGGGCTTTATTTCTCTGTATTCCCTAAAGGACTGAGCTAGTTTTTCATAGATAAGGATACCCTCATAATCCAAATCACCAAAATATACGAAGTTATTCCTTTCATCCAGCAAATATGGCTCCGCACTAAGCTGAAACTCCTTAAATGTACTCCATACCCTTTTGCCAGCCCCATAAATCAAGGTACCTATAGGCTGACCAAAAATTGTCCTCTTTCCGGCAAGGAAATGACGACGCATACTGTAAAAAGTATCTTTATTCTCAATAATCAGCACTGTCTGAGTGACTTGCTTGTGAACCGTATAATAAGCAAAAGGCTCTGAGGTGGTATAAAAATTTAGTTTATCCTCAGACAAACCGCAGTGCTTCAATATGGTTTTGCCCCCATCCTTTTGCCAAAACTTTTCCTGCTTCCAGATAGCATAGCTGCGTTCATTAAGGGATATAGGGATGGTCAAATCTGGTTGCGTCTTGAAATATTGGCTCATCTGCTGTACAGCCTTCCGTTCCTTGGCATATACAGCTAAATTTTTCACATAATAATCGTGAGAAATCATGGGGGAAAGATTGTATAAAAGTTCTTGCTTTAAGTCCGAAAAATCCTGCTCCTGAAGCCACCAAAATTTTAAGGGCAGGGCAGGCTTTTTTCCATTGGTTCCAGCCGAAGCAATAGGCTTTATCTGTCCGCTATCGATAAGTTTCATTATATGAGCATATTGCTCAGAATAAGTCTTTTGCCTATAAGTTTTTAAAAGCTCCTCCAAACTACATTTTTTCACATCCCACACCTCCTACATTCATAAATACAGTATATCATATTAGTCTCTTGTAATGCTTGCAAAAAATATGTACCTGTTATATAACGAGCATAAGAAAAAGACCACCAGCAGGCGGCTTGTCATCCTCGCTAGATGGTTAACACATTATTTCTGAGATAACCGCCTTTGTTTGGACGCAGAGGTCGGTTATTTTTTTCTATACATTAAAAAACTCTTTTTCTCATGCCTGTCAGCAAGGAAAAAGAGTTTTTGTTTTATGCTGTTTTGCCTATCATATCCAAGAATAATTTATGGATATGTCTGTCCTTGTCCAGCTCTGGGTGAAAGGCCAGAGCCAGTTGATTCTTGTAGCGGGCAGCCACAATATGTCCGTCTACCTTGGCCAAAATCTCTGTACCTTCTCCTGCCTCAACTACATAAGGGGCGCGAATAAAGGTCATGGGGATTTTGCCAAGCCCCTTAAAGTTTTCATCTCTATGAAAGCTTCCTAATTGTCTGCCATAAGCATTTCTTTTAACCGCTATAGGCATGGTAGCAAAATGACTAACGGTATCCCCCTCCAGCTTTTCGGCCAAAAGTATCATACCTGCACAGGTAGCCAGCACTGGCAAGCCATCTGCAATCCGCTGCTGCAGATTGGCAAACATATTGCTATCCCGCAAGAGCTTTCCCTGCACGGTACTTTCCCCCCCAGGCAATACCAAGCCGTCAAAATCCGCCTGCAAATCCTCAGCCTTCCGCAGTTCTACACATTCTGCCCCCAGCTCACTAAGCACCTTTTCATGTTCAATAAAGGCTCCTTGAACCGCCAGCACACCTATCTTCATAATAAGACCTCCAAATTAGCTGCGTGGAACTTATTTGCCACGCTCTGCCATCAGGATGCTAATCTCATCCTCATTGATACCTACCATAGCTTCCCCCAAATCCTCAGACAGACGAGCAATCAAATCTGCATCCTTATAGTTGGTTACAGACTGAACAATGGCTGCAGCCCGCTTCTCAGGATTGCCGGACTTGAAAATACCAGAGCCTACAAATACACCTTCAGCTCCCAGCTGCATCATCAGAGCAGCATCAGCTGGAGTGGCTACACCGCCAGCGGCAAAGTTTACTACTGGCAAACGACGATTATCATGAACATACTGTACCAAATCATATGGCACCTGCAGCTCCTTGGCAGCCTCAAACAGCTCATCAGTCTGCAAGGAAGCAACCTTGGCAATCTGGCCATTAATCTTCCGCATATGCTGGACAGCCTGTACCACATCACCGGTACCTGGCTCACCCTTGGTACGAATCATAGAAGCACCTTCGGCGATGCGGCGGAGAGCCTCTCCCAAATCCCTGGCTCCGCAGACAAATGGCACCTTAAACTGATGCTTGTCAATATGATATACATTATCAGCAGGAGAGAGAACCTCACTCTCATCAATGTAATCTATCTCAATGGCCTCCAAAATCTGCGCCTCTACAAAATGACCAATACGGCATTTAGCCATAACAGGAATGGAAACAGCCTCCTGAATGCCCTTGATCATCTTAGGATCACTCATACGGGACACGCCCCCGGCTGCTCTGATATCTGCTGGAATCCTCTCCAAGGCCATAACAGCGCAAGCACCGGCTGCCTCGGCAATTTTAGCCTGCTCTGGAGTAGTAACATCCATAATGACGCCGCCCTTCAGCATCTGAGCCAGCTGCTTATTTAATTCATATCTGCTTGCCTGATTTTCACTCATATTAATACCTGCTTTCTATATGTTGTTTTGTTGATTTTTATTTATGATTATAGCCACTTTTGACTATAGACAAAATAGCCAATATATGTATTTCTTATAAGGTCAAAAATATAGCCAGTTCTCAATTTCCAACCATTTCTCCCTATAAATCTTATCCAATCACCTTGTCCATGATGGTTGCTTGACATAGCTGTGGATTTTGATTAAACTTTTATAAGGAAATTAACTGAAACTTACTATATAAAAGAAAGAGGAGAGTCAAAATGACAGACCGTATTCGTACCCGTTTTGCACCAAGCCCTACTGGCTATATGCATATCGGCAATTTGCGTACTGCTTTGTACGCTTATCTTTTTGCCAAAGCCAACAAGGGAGATTTTCTCCTGCGCATTGAGGACACTGACCAGAAGCGTTTTGTCGCCGATGCGGTAGACTTCATCAATCGCACTTTGGCAGCTGCTCATATCGTTCCTAACGAGGGACCAGATATTGGTGGAGACTGCGGTCCATATATCCAGAGCCAGCGTCTGGATATATACAAGAAGTATGCTGAGGAGCTTATTGCCAAGGGACACGCTTACCGTTGCTTCTGTACTGATTGCAGTGAACAGCAGCATGAGGCTCAGAAAGCTGGGGATACCAAGGCTTTTGGTGGCTACAACAGAGCCTGCCGTGATCTGCCACAGGAAACCATTGACAAATATTTGGCTGAAGGTCGTTCCTATGTTATCCGCCAGAAAATGCCTTTGACTGGGGAAACCACCTTTACTGATGCGGTACATGGCCATATCAGCTTCAATAATGAGGAGCTGGAGGATCAGGTTATTCTAAAACAGGATGGTATGCCTACCTATAATTTCGCCAATGTTATTGACGACCATCTGATGCATATTACCCATGTTATTCGTGGTACAGAATTTATCACCTCCACACCAAAGCATGTCCTGCTGTATCAGTTCTTTGGCTGGGAGCCACCTGCCTTCATTCATCTGCCACCTGTTATGGGCAAGAATGAGGATGGCTCTGTATCCAAACTGTCCAAGCGCCACGGTGCCACCGGCTTTAGCCAGCTGGTAGATATGGGTTATCTGCCAGAAGCTATTACCAACTATGTAGCACTTCTGGGCTGGAGTCCAAAATCCGAGCAGGAAATCTTCACTATGGATGAGCTGATTGAACGTTTCTCTCTGGATGGCCTTAGCAAATCCCCGGCTGTTTTTGACTACAACAAGCTGGATTGGGTAAATGGTGAGTATTTCAAGGCCATGAGTGATGAGGATTTTGCTGCTGGTGCCAAGAGCTTCGCTGGAGAACTGGCTGAACAGCTTGGTCAGGACAAATGGCAGTATCTGGCTGGCCTGCTCCGCACCCGTGTTAGCCGTTACAATCAGGTTCCAGAGCAGATTGGCTTCTTCAGCCAGCTGCCTGATTATGATGTAGAGCTGTTTACCAACAAGCGTAACAAGGTAAATACAGAAAAGGCTGCTGAGATTCTCCCAGTTGTTATGCAGATTCTGGAAAAGGTTCAGGACTGGACTCCGGAGGGAATTGATGCTGTATTGCAGCCAGGTGTGGCTGAATCCGGTATCAAGATGGGCACCTTTATGTGGCCTGCCCGTATCGCTCTTTCTGGCCAGAAGGTTACTCCAGGCGGCGTAACTGAGCTGCTTTATATCCTGGGCCGTGAGGAATCCTTCCGCCGCCTGCAGCTTGGTTTAGAAAAAGTTCAGTAAAAATAAAATTTTTCTTGACATAATAACAATAATGCTGTATTATTATTATTGTCATTGGCGCGTTGGTCAAGTGGTTAAGACTCCGCCCTCTCACGGCGGCTTCAAGGGTTCGAATCCCTTACGCGTCACCAATTGATGATTCAGGCTGGAACATAGTTCCAGCCTTTTTGTTTTACATTCCATTACCTTGTAATCTTACAGCACCAATACAAGGACATAAAAAAAGCCTATCTGACACACTTCTGCTGTCGTAGATAGGCTTTTCATTTTCTCTTTTACAATTCCCCATCCAAGGCTCGCTGAACGGTTTCATACAAAACCCCAGTCTCCACGGGCTTGGTTAAATGAGCATCCATACCTGCCTCCATAGAACACTGCTTATCTTTTTCATAAGCATTGGCAGTCACGGCTACAATAGGAATCCTCTTAGCATCAGATTTGCCAGAAGCACGAATCCTGCGGGTAGCTTCCAAACCATCCATCAACGGCATCCTTACATCCATCAAAATCAAATCATAGGTACCCGGGGCATTCATCATAAATTTGCTCAATGCTACCCGGCCATTTTCTGCTGTGTCCACCAGCAAGCCCCTGCGGGAAAGAAGATTCCTGGCAATTTCACTGTTAATTTCATCATCCTCAACTAAGAGAACAGTTTTTCCCGCAAAGTTATAGCCTTGATTTTCTGGTATCTGAGCTACTTCTGGCATTTCCTTGTCCAGCTCCAAATCCAAATACAGTTTAAACTCCGTACCCTGACCTTTGTTGCTCTTGAACTCAAGTCGTCCACCAAGATAATCTGTCAGCTTATAGCAAATGGCCAACCCCAGACCTACACCGCCATATACGGTCGTGCTGCCTCGATATTCCTTGGTCATAGGCAAAAAGATATGTTCCTGCACCTCTGGGGCAATACCAATACCAGTATCCCGCACCACAAATTCCATTCTGGCCTTGTTATCATGCTCTGCCAGCTGATGAAGCTGGAAATCTATTTTGCCATAGCGAGGGGTAAATTTTACAGCATTGGATAGGAGATTCTGCAAAATCTGTCTAATACGTCCCCGATCAGACTTTACATAAACAGCCACATTATCATCTATCCGAGTATGAAAATGGAGCTTTTTCTCATGAGCCATAGGTCGAATAACACTGCCAACCGTTTCAAATAGCTCCCTTATATTAATGGTTGTATCCTTAGCTGTCATATTTTCTTTGGCTGGACTAACAATGTAAAGTATATCGTTAACAATATTCAAGAGAAAATGAGTGGTATCCCCCACCTTTTCCAGACAATACTCCACATACTCTCTATCATCCAGCTGAGATTTGGCCAACTCAGTCAACCCCAGCACATTATTCAAGGATGAGCGCAAATCATGGCTTGTATGAGCCAACAGCTTGCGACAATCAATCTTCTGCCAAGCCTTATCAATATCTTCCTTGGTAACATCCCTGCTATCTATATATTCTTTGCCTTCCATATAATCGCACCGCCTTATTACCCTTAGTTATCAGCATTAATGGTTGGAAATTCCCCCGGCTGCCGCAGCCAGATACTCCTTTGACGAATACCTGCCAAAGCCTCCTCCAGCTGCCATCTATGTTCTGGCATTTCCACATCCAGGAAGAATATATACTCTCCCAGACCAGTTCGAGCAGGCCTAGACTCAATTCTAGTCAAATTCACCTGTCTATCTGCCAATTCCGTCAAAATCTCACATAAACGTCCAGCATCCTTACCGTCTATCTGACATATGATAAGGGATTTTTCCGGCTGACCATAGTCGGTATTTTCCTTGCTATCCCTGCGAATCAGCTGATAAAATCTGGTTGAATTATTAGGCAAATCCTCTATATTCTCTGCCACCAGCTTCAAACCATTCAGCTCGCCGCCCCTGCGGGTACAAATAGCCGCCCAGCCATCTGTTGGCTCCGCTTCTGCCACCAGCTTAGCCGCCATAGCTGTACTAGCCACAGCTTCCTGCTCTGCTAAGGGATAATTGCAACGGATGAATTCCCGACACTGGGATAAGGGCTGAGAGTGAGAAAGTATCCTTTTGACAGGTACATCCTCCCCCGTATCCGACCGCATCATAAGATTATTGTGTACATGCCAAATAAGCTCTCGTACTACCTGCAGACTGTCACTGCCTGCCAAAGTATCCAGAGTTATATTTATTGAGCCTTCAATGGAGTTTTCCACTGGCACCAGACAGGAATCCAGCTGTCCTTGTTCCACCTGATGAATGGCCTCATATATATTGGCACAGGACACCAGCTCATATTTCTCTGGCACCATACCCTTTAAATATATCGCTGCTGCTTCGCTATGAGTTCCCAAAGGCCCCAAAAATCCCATTTGCTTCATCCTGTTATCTGCTCCCGTCCAGTATTTCCTTATTTTACAATACGTTTTCGTACATTATATTATATATTATCAGTGTCTATTGTACAAGGGAACAAAGTACCTAGGCCAAGAGCTTTTCCATCATGCAGAGCCTTACTGCGAATATCAATAACAACAGCCCCCTGAGCCACTTTCTCTGCCACCTCGATGCCTACAAAACCGCCGCCAATAACCACAGCCTTACCCTCTGGATAGTGCAGAGATAAATCCCGCAAAGCATCTGCATCCGGCACATTCCTAAGCGTTAAAATATGCTTATTATCAATACCAGGAATTGGTGGCCTAAGAGCCTTAACTCCAGGAGACAAAACCAATGCATCATAGCTTTCCTCATATTCCCCCTTGGAATTTCTGATGGAAACCTTTTTGTTGGCTGTATCTACCGGCAGTAGCTCCAGCCAATACGTCAGCTCCTTTACCTCGCTGTTAGAAACCGGGCCATTTTCCCCTACAGCCTCCAATTCTGCCAGATTAGCAGAATAGGGTGTCAAGAAAGGTACACCTTTATAATCAAAAATAAAAAATCTGGCCAACAATACTGCCGTGACCAGATTTTCCCTTCTAAAAAAATTCTTTATGAACTACTGTCATCGTATGCACTACTTTCGCTTCACTGTTTTATTTATACCATATCAAACTAATATTGGCAATATCATAATTATCAGTAAATGACCAGAGACATTCTGGTTGCACTCGTAGACATGATTTATATCTATAAAGATAGAAAAGTGAAGATTGCTTTTTTAATCAGAATAGAACAATCCTCATTTCTGCTAAATCATACCAAAATCTGAACTAAATGCATTTTCTTTCCTATAATAATAGACAATTTAGCTTTAATTCCAAAAACATCCTACAATTTATGGTCATAAAGTACCAATTAGCCTTTTTCAGTCTGGAAAAAGCAATTCAATTAAAAGAAAACGAATTTACTATGCCTTATTCAATATATTTTGTATTCCTTGAGTAATATAATAAAAAAATACTACACAAGTCCTCTACAAAATGATATAATACCTTTTGTGATGTAAAGAACTTACTGTGTATTGTATTGGAGGGTCAGATATGAATTCTGAGATTACGCTCAAACTGCCACGCTGCAAGGGCTGTGGTATATGTGTAGCCTTTTGTCCCAAGCAGGTTCTCGGTCTTTCCGAGCTGGGCAAAGTGGTTATTCTGAAGGCTGATGACTGCATAGCCTGTGGCCAGTGCGAGCTGCGCTGCCCTGATTATGCAATTTTTGTAGATAAGAAGGTGGCAAAATGAGTAAAGCTAGATTGATGCAGGGTAATGAAGCCTGTGCCGAGGGTGCACTGGCTGCTGGTGTCCGTTTCTTTGGTGGTTACCCTATTACCCCCTCCACAGAAATAGCCGAAGGCATGGCCAAGATGCTACCTAAGGTTGGTGGCAAATTCGTACAGATGGAGGATGAAATTGCCTCTATGGGTGTTGTTCTTGGTGCCTCTCTGGCAGGCAAGAAGGCTCTCACCGCCTCCTCCGGCCCAGGCATCTCCCTGAAGCAGGAGCTGATTGGCTACGCTGCTGCTGCTGAGATTCCTGTTGTTATTGTTAATGTGCAGCGTGTTGGTCCTTCCACTGGCCAGCCAACCGCCCCATCTCAGGGTGATGTTATGCAGGCTCGCTGGGGTACCCACGGTGATCATCCTATGATTGCCCTGTCTCCTTGGAGTGTTCGTGAGGCTTTTGATACTGCTGTTATGGCTGTTAATTATTCCGAACGCTTCCGTACTCCTGTTATTCTCCTGATGGACGAAATCGTAGGCCATCTCCGGGAAAAGGTTGAGCTGCCAGAGGCCAGCGAGCTGGAAATTTATCCACGCCGTCAGCCTAGTAAGACCAGAGCTGAGGGCTATCAGCCTTATGCTCCTGCTGAGGATTTGGTGCCAAATGTAGCTGATTTCGGCAACGGCTATCATATCCATGTAACTGGTCTGATTCATGACGAAACCGGCTTCCCAGTAGGCAGTCCAAAGGTTACCCGCGATGCAATTGATCGCCTTCACAAGAAGATTGCTATTGCTCAGGACGAAATCACCCATGTAGAGGAATACTGCATGGAGGATGCTGAATATGCCGTAGTTTCCTTTGGTGGTACTGCCCGTACTGCCTATGAGGCTGTTCTGGAAGCCCGCAAAAAGGGCATCAAGGTTGGCATGGTTCGTTTGATTACCATTTGGCCATTCGCTGATAAGGCTATCAAGGCTTTGGCAGCCAAGGTAAAGGGTATCTTAGTGACTGAGCTGAACTATGGTCAGATTGTCAATGAAGTTGAGCGGGCAGCTGCTGGCCAGTGTCCAGTAGAGCTGTGTGCTAAATATGATATGACCATCTTCGAGCCTGAAGAAATTCTTGAGGGCATTGAAAACCTTGCAGGAGGTAATAAATAATGGAAAGATCCTTTGAACAGTATTTTCGCCAGAACCGCCTGCCACATCTCTGGTGTCCAGGCTGTGGTAATGGTATAGCAACCAAGGCCATTGTTCAGGCCATTGAGAAAAAAGGTCTGGATAGAGATAAAACCATCATTGTTTCCGGTATCGGCTGCTCCTCCAGAGCCTCCGGCTATATGGATTTTGATACACTGCACACCGCTCATGGTCGTGCTATTCCTTTTGCTACTGGCATCAAGCTGGCCAATCCAGAGCTGAATGTTGTTGTCATTACTGGTGATGGTGACTGCACCGCTATTGGTGGTAACCATTTCATTCATGGCTGCCGCAGAAATGTGGATTTGACTGTTGTGCTTTTTAACAACAATATTTACGGCATGACTGGTGGTCAGGCTTCCCCTATGACTCCAACTGGCAAAAAGGCTACTACTGCTCCTTATGGTGCTGTAGATCCTACCTTTGATGCCTGCAAGCTGGCCGAAGCTGCTGGAGCTACCTATGTAGCTCGTTCCACCGCTTACCATGTACAGCATCTTACTGATATGATTGCCAATGGCTTTGATAACAAGGGCTTTTCCTTTATCGAGGCTATGGTACAGTGTCCTACTGCCTATGGTCGCAAGAACAAGATGTCCGATCCTGTAGAGCTGATGAAGTGGATGCGGGATAATGCTGTAATGAAAACTGCTTGGGATAAGCTGCCCGAAGATAAAAAGGTTGGCGATAAATTCCCTATTGGCCTGCTTTATCAGGATACTGAGGTAGATTATGCTACTGCCTATGAGCATGTTATTGAGGTTGCAGGAGGTGCTGGAAAATGAGAAAGCAGATTAGATTGTCCGGCTCCGGTGGCCAGGGTGTAATTACCGCTGCTATTATCTATGCAGAGGCTGCTGTTTCTGCAGGTATGGAGGCTGTACAGTCCCAGTCCTATGGACCAGAGGCTCGTGGCGGTGCTTCCAAATCTGAGGTTATTATTGATGATAGCCATCCTATCTTTCATCCCCATGTAAAGACTCCTGATGTGGTACTGGCTATGACACAGAAGGCTGCTGATAAATACTATGGTGATTTGCATAGTGATGGTATCTTGATTCTGGATACTGATTTGGTGCCTGAGCCACCTAAGTTTGGCAATATTATTCAGGTGCCTATTACCAAAATTGCCATTGAGCAGGCTGGCAAAGCCCTATTTGCCAACATTGTGGCTCTGGGTGTACTGACCAAGGTTCTGAATCTGGTAGATTTGGATACTGTCCGTACCGCAGTATCTCACCGTGTACCACCTCATACCATTGAGGCCAATATGAAAGCCCTGCAGCTGGGCTATGATGCTGTAAAATAAAACAACAAAGCAAAACTCTGACAGGCACAGCCATGTCAGAGTTTTTTTATTACCACCTCAACAGTACTTTAATTCAACAGTTTCTTGGTAGGAAAATTTAATTTTTCTGCAAGAGATTATTTTTCTTTAGCCACTGCTGGATTTTGGCATGGTTAGCACTCTTGGCATACAAGCCATCATGGACATTGGCATTTCTAGCATATTTTTTTACAAACTCCATGGAATTGTCAAAATGCTCCTGACTCATTGCCGCCGACTGCACAAATGGATAAATATCCTTGCCTGACCAATCATAATGGGAAAGGAACGTGCCTATAATCATTGGCGCAGTATGCCACCAGATAGGGTAGCCAACCAAAATTGTATCATATTGTGCCATATCGTTTGGCAGATTAGCTATCTTAGGTAATATATTTCCATCTACTTCATCCTTAGCCACTTTCACACAAGCATCATAATCTGATGGATAAGGTTCCAATGGCTGTAATGCAAGCAAATCTCCCCCCGTCTGCTCTTGAATATATTTTGCCATTTCTGCCGAATTACCTGACCAAGAAAAATATACTATCAGCGTCTTAGAAGCCTTTACTGACTGACTTCCTAGAACTATTTCATGGCTGGTATCTTCCTGAGAAGCTGCTGACTGCGATGTGCCGCAACCAGCGAAAATTATCCCTGTCACCAATACCAGCATCAATAAACATACATGTCTTAACATATTTATCACTCCTTGCAAATTTTCTGCTTCATAAAGCATTTCATTATTTTTTTGATTATATCAGGCGGCAGTTACAACCGGTCAACATTTCGGACAGAAAAAATTTTTTATTTTTATCTTGACCGTGTGTTACTACCGCTTGATATACTTGCACCATAAATTACAGAGACATGAGAAAGGAACATGTATTATGAAAATGAAAAAAATGGCTTTACTCGCTATGATGATGACAACTGGTATTATTTCTGCCACTGGTGCAAACGGCATTTCTGCCGTACATGCCGCAACACCACAGACACAATCTGCAGACGGTATTTATTTTATGGGTGCAAGCGATTTGCAGGAACGCAAAATTGAGGCAACTCAAAGTCCGAATGCTAATCCTTTTGGACTAGTCTACAATGGAGCAATTACAAAGAATGAAGCTGGCAAAGTCAATATTCATCCTGTCAGCTATCGCTTAAATGGCAATCTCATTTCTGCTAATATTTATACCCCTGCTGGCTACGACAAAAATAGTAATAAAAAATATCCTGCCATCGTCGTAGCTCATCCCAACGGTGGTGTTAAAGAACAGGTAGCAGGTCTTTATGCTCAGAAACTTGCTGAGGATGGCTATATTACCATTGCCGCAGATGCTTCCTTCCAAGGAGCCAGTGGCGGACAGCCACGAAATCTTGATAATCCAGCATTTCGTGTAGAGGACATTCACGGCATGGCAGATATTATCGTTTCCTTCCTTGGTGTAGATGCTGACAGACTGGGTGCACTCGGTATCTGTGGTGGTGACGGTTACACGCTGAAAGCAACCCAGACTGATAAGCGATTGAAAGCTGTTGCCACACTTTCCATGTTCAACTCTGGTATTGTACGCAGAGATGGGTTTTTAGATTCGGCAAAGGATTCTACTATCAAGCGTTTAGAGGAAGCTTCTGCAACCCGTGCAAATGAAGCAGCAGGAAAGGATATCTCACGAACCCCTGGTATGGAAACGATGGACATTCCTGCAGACCAGCTTGCCGAAATGCCTGACCTTTACCGTGAAGGGTATATCTACTACGGCAAGACACACCGCCATCCAAATTCTACTTTCCAGTACACTGTACGCAGCAATATGGATTTGTTCACTTTTGATGCAGCCTACAATATGCAGCTTATCAATCAGCCTCTTTTGATGATTGCCGGCAGCAAGGCAGATACACTCTACATGAGCAAGGATGCGTTCAGCAAGGCCTCTGGAACTCAGAACAAGGAGCTTTTCCTCGTTGATGGTGCCACCCATATCCAAACATATTACGTGCCTGAATATGTGCAGAAAATCGCCGCTAAATTAAATGCCTTTTATGGCAAGAATATATAAGGGAACATTATGTTTAAAAAATTAAAAGCATCTTTCGCCTTGCTAGCAATTGTCTCCTGCCTAAATAGTGTGTCATATGCGGCAGCTATGTCAGAAGAAGAAATCACTGCACAGCTTGCTGCCAGTGGCGGAGCAGTAAAGTCAACCCCCATGATTTCTCTCAATTAAAGTAAAAAATCTCCCAAAGTAAAAATCTCCGCTGAACGTTAATAAAACGAATCAGCGGAGACAATTTTTATATGCAGTTTATTACTGCTATAATAGGATTATACTAAACAGCAGTTACAACCGTTCAAGTTTTTCAGAGAGGTGAAAAAATGTACACTATGAAAGATATTTGTACTGAAGCAAATATGACCTATGAAACATTGAAATTTTATTGCAACCAAGGACTTATACCCAATGTTAAACGAGATAAGAACAACCATCGCATTTTTGATGAGCATGATTTAGCATGGATAAAATCCCTGACCTGCCTAAAAAATGTCACATGAGCATTGCAGAGATGAAGGAATACCTTGCCATGTGCCTAGAAGGGCCTGCTTCCATCCCTCAACGAAAGGAAATGCTAGCAGTAAAACAGAGAGATTTGACAAAAGAAATGCAAATCCTGCAGGAAGGCTTGGACTATATCGACTGGAAGCAACATTTTTACGATGATGTGGTCAGTGGCAAAATTCCCTATAAAAGCGATCTGATAAAGTCCGAAAATGAGCTATAGATTTCACTTGACAGGTAGTTACTACCGGCTGTTAAACTTCTTGTAAAAATTAAAAATATAAATTCAAGGAGAGATTTTAGATGAACAAGAAGAATTTAACACGCTTAATTCTAGCAGGAACATTTGCCATGAGTACTTTTGCTGGAACTAGTCTGTATAATGATGTACAGGCCGCTTCCAGCAAGCCGCTGACAATTGCTGAACAGGGCATTTTTTCAGCTAGTGGCACAGTAATACACTCCGATGGCACATTTGACGTAGCCAATTACTACACCTCGCGTACTGGCTCTACCCTGCATACTGACCATGCCAATGTACTCTACCAGCGTCCAGTCAAAGAAACTGGCTTGCCAATGGTATTTCTACATGGTTATGGACAATCCCGCATGAGCTGGATGACCACGCCAGACGGTCGAGAAGGCTGGTCAGATATGTTTTTACGCAAGGGACACAGCATTTTCCTCATCGACCAGCCAAGACGCGGTGAAGCAGGACAGACCTCAGTTGCTGGTACAATCAGTACTGCTCCGTCTGACCAGACATGGTACACACAGTTCCGCATTGGCACTTATCGTAACAATCAGTTTACCTATAACGAAAAATCCCAGTTCCCACAGGGTGAGGAAGTTCTCGACCAATTCTTCCGCCAGATGACACCTGATACAGCAATGGATTCAGCACATGGCGACCAAAGCATTGATAATGTGGTAGTAGCTAAGGCTGTTGCCGCCGCTATTGATGAAGCCTACAACAAGACTGGCAAGGACTCCATTCTTGTTAGCCATTCACAGGGTGGCCGACCTGGCTGGGGAGTGGCAAGATATACCGACCATGTAGCCGCTATCGTAGCCATATAGCCAGGTGCTGCTCCAACAGTTGACAGTGAGGATTATAATAATCTCGTGGCAAAGAAAATTCCTGTTGTTTTCTATTACGGCGACTATATAGGTGACAACCTGCCTGATGTTCCATCTGCTAGTATGTGGGCAAAAATGAAATCTACCGCTGATACCTTTACAGCTGCTTATAATGCTGCAGGAGCTCAAAGCTCTATTGTCAGCCTACCCGATGAGGGTATTTACGGCAACGACCATATGATTTTTCAGGATAAGAACAACGCAGAAGTTGCACAGCACATTGAAAACTGGATTAAGAAAAATGTACCTAATGAAAGGAAGTAATTAAATATGAAAGTATTACTCGTTAATGGCAGTCCCCACAAGAATGGCTGTACTAATAGAGCTTTGCAGGAAGTTGCACACACCTTTGACGAAAATAATGTAGAAACCGAAATCTTTTGGATTGGCAACAAGCCTTTAGGGGGCTGTATTGGCTGTCGCAAGTGTGCAGAAATAAAAAAATGTATTTTTAATGACATCGTAAATGAATTCCGTCTAAAAGCTTATGAGGCAGATGCCTTTGTTTTTGGCAGCCCTGTACATTATGCTGCTCTCAGTGGTAATATGACATGTTTCATGGATAGGCTTTTCTTTTCTGAATTTCTTGGCAACGCGAATAAAGCTTTTTACATGAAGCCTGCAGCAACAGTTATTTCCGCTCGCCGTGCAGGAACAACTGCCGCCTTTGACCAGATGAACAAATATTTCACTATTCAAGAAATGCCTATTATTTCTTCACGTTATTGGAATATGGTACATGGTGCCATAGCAGAGGAGGTAGAACAAGACCAGGAAGGACTTTATAATATGCGTGTACTAGCACGCAATATGACGTATTTCTTGCAATGCCAGGAAGCAGGCAGCAAATCTGGAGTAACATTGCCTGTATTTGAGCAACCAATATTCACAAATTTTGTAAGATAAGGCTGCAGTCCTGCTGAGCTGCATTCTTATTTTTATGGCATATCTCTGAGGTGATATTATTTACGATACTAGCATGAGATAGACAATTCGACAAAAATAGCGTATCAAGCCAATTCAGGCCGATACGCTATTTTAGTATATTTTTTCTATCAGCTATTATAACATAGCAATAGCTTTTGTAAATTCTTCCAAAGACATGCCTGCTCTTTTAGCTGCATCCATATTAGAAAGTATACCATCTTTCACTAACCCACACAGGGTTTTTAGCATCCCTTCTTCCAACCCTTCCTCTTTAGCAATCTCCCTAGCTCTTTTATCATCCCACTTAAAAGTCACCATATCAAGAACCTCCCTTTCGTTTTCTTTAAAATATTCTTTCATTAATTCATTATCTCTACAATATCGAATAGCAGATTTAATAGCTTGAGATAATTCCTGTTTTGCCGCTAAATATTCCTGTACCTTTGCGACAAAGACACTATAACACCGCAGTTCATAACAAGAATCCAAAAGCTTTTTTCCTTTGTCCAAATTAATATTGTAGCTATCTGCCAATAATTCCAAGGAATGGCTTTCCCCCTCAAAGGCCTCCGATAACCTCATAATGCTATGCTCAGGTTCATCCTTAGTACCATTATACAACACATAGAACTTCGGCGCAGGTATTTTTACCACCTTGGAACGATAGGCCATATCTACATCTATATTTCTTCTGTACAGCTTGCCAATATACCATAACATTCTTAATGGCATATTGGGATTCCAAGAACCCTGATGCTCCATTAAAACCACAGTATGATTACCTATATCAAAACTGATATCATTCTTTACGTCATTGTAAAATGTTCCCCGCAATGTATTAATAGTAATATCCCTGGGAGAAATATTTTCCCCACTAAGTGCATTATACAAGCTGCATAGTCGCTTCTTATCCTTAAAAATATTTCTAAAAAGCGAATCCTTGTAATTGCGTTTCCCCTGCATTTACAATCCCTCCTATACTATTTATAGCCAAACAAAAAATCCCTTGTAAAAATAAACTTACAAAGGACTTATATTTCTATTATTCGACAAGATTATCCAAATTCCTGCTTGAAGAATGACAATTTTTATAACCCCTACATTGTTCAAATAAAATGCCATTGCATTTTATTTCAATGGGGCGACCACAAGGGTGGAGATATTAGCTCCACCCTGTCATTGGCACAGCTTTCCGCTACCTATGTAAGTTGGGGACATCGGACACCTCGTTATATTTTCTCAAACGCTCCAAACCATATGCTAATCTCACATCTTCAGCGACATTATTTGCCCTATATCTATTTGGCAATTGCAACAGATATTTCCAAGCCTTGGCATCATGATATTTCTTGGCCGACTTATAGAGCCAATACAGCGCTCGCTTATGATCCCGCTTCAGCACCTGTCCCTGAAAATACATTATCCCCAAAACAGTCATAGCCTCAGGATTTTCCTTAGCAGCTGCTTCAATTAATTTTTCCCCCTCTGGCAAGGCATAATGAAGATAAATCGCTTCTTCTTCATCATTCATCCAAGGAGGAGGCGCCAGATGATAATTTCTCTGCTGGGGCAGCAATTCCCCAAATCGTGTATACCAGCCTTTGCCTATGCTATTACCATCAACAGCCATTAATTCTTCATAAGTCATAGTGGAAACATGCTTGATGAGCAGTTCTTTTTCTGGATATTCTTCCTCTAGAGCAGCCACATCCATATCACTAATATAACCTGCATCCACGGACAGTTTTTTCACTTTGGCCCAATAAAGAAAATGCTTGAGCAAATCCCCTGTCATATTCTGATTATTATAGGCATAGGCTTGAACCACTTTATGTTTACCAGCAATTTCTATGCAGGCAAGGTATTCTCCCTTTTTTTTCACATAACAGATAATAGAGCGACCTGCCAACACTGCGCCTCTGTAGGAATCCACACAGTTGTAGAGCTTTACGCCAATTTCCTGCAGCTCTGCGGTTTCGTGCACTAAATGAAATTCATAATCATCCAGCATACATTCCAGTGGCAATTGTTTTGCCTCATATTCTACGACCTTATTTTCTTTCTTGTAGCCTCGCAATTCATTAGCCATTAAATCATGTACAGTATGCGTAGGCCCCTTATCAGCCAATAACTTTAGCATATCCTCGGAAATATCACGCCTATACTCATTAAACATGCTATATACATCAACCACATAGCGGTTATATTCCTCTATGGGCATGACAGACAATCTATATAACATGGCCGCCAAATGCTTTTGTGACTTTCGTTCCGCCACAAAATTACAGAAATTTTCAATTTCACACCATCTATCTCCATCACATTGCCTGTCCCTATATATTCTGTGGGACCTAGGATCAAATCTAAATCTATGCAGATAGAACTGCATCACATCTTCCTCAAAGGCAAAAAATCTTCGTATGTAATTTATATCTCTTAACCCTAGCTGCTGCATAAGCAGATAAATCATGGGAGCATAGGGATTCTCGCCATAGGCTTTCCGCAGGCTCTTGGGTGGTTTTCTTATGCCCAAATATTGACACAAGGGCTTATAATTGTCTTTTTGTTCATAAGGGAATCTTGCTTCATATTCCGTCTTGCCTAGGATATTCTCCCAGTAAGCAATATTGACATCGTAGGGACGGCTGACAAATTTTTCAATAAAATCCCAATCATGGGGCCTCATACTGACAGTGGGCTTCAATTCCAAAACCCTGCCAGCTTCCTCCTGCATAAGCTGACAAATCGCATTGGCAATATTATCTGGTATTGAAATTGCCTCTGATTTCATATTTTTCATTAAGCTATACATATATTGCCGTTTGGCTGGAACATTCCTTCTTTTGCCAATATCCACTGAATATGAGACAAATTCATCCCTAAAGCCTCTAAGTTCATAGGAACAATAGCCATAACCTATCATTTTCGCTTCTATACAGTCCACACCTATCAATATATAGTTTCGATTATTCCCCTGATAAATTCGCCAGCGAAGAGGGAACAAATATACATTATGACACTCTCTATGTTGTAGGCAGGAAACAAGCCCTGAAAAATTATTTAAGTCCCCTAAATTCTTTACTCCTTGCATTGCTGTACCATTAATACATACATCATAGCAATTATTGAATTTGATGGCTAATGCCCAAGGCAGATTCCTGATATCCCCATGGCGCAATTTATCATCCCTGCAAAGAGTCCATGTTTTTGTCTGAACATTCCATGTATATACCATATCCACCATGGTCCACCACCTACCATAATAAAACCATAAATATTCTTGAATCTACTGATGCAATGAAGTCCTAATAAAATTTGGTCTCAAACCTCTGGAAAACCTATCTGATTAGCTCTAAATTATCCAGGTTATTACCCTTCATTAGTGTATTGTAAAAGGCTGCCACCCTTCATAGGGCGACAGCCTTTTTGTTTTACATATAATTATTTGGGCAGTACACATTCTGCCCTATACAGATCCCCTGCCTACACCAATACCACGTTTTCTCCCAGCTGCATCAACAGACAGTTCACATCTATAATTTTCATTTTCTTCTTCAAGGCATAGAAAATCACGCTGTCCCAGGGATTTCTGACATACAGCTGCCTTACGCCAGCACAGTAGAGCAAGAACTGTGTCTCCTCTACGCTTAACTCCATGGCAATAGCCAAAGCCAAGATCTTTTCCCTGCCCGGACGCTTCCTACCGGAAAAAATATGATAGGCATATACCTTGTCCAGCTTGGAACGCTCTATTACCTCAGCTTTGTTCAGCCCCTTCTGTTCCAATAGCTGCTCCAGATATTCCGGCAAGCTAAAAGACCGCATGCTTTCCTGATTCATGCACAAATATGCCTCAATATCCTGATCGTTGCCAATATTCTCTATTTCATTCTCCAGTTGAGCTGTATCCTTTACTTTTTCAGTACAATTCACACTATTTCCTCCATGTTATAACCACTACATTATTGAAAGAAAATTCCTCTGCATTTTTCAATGAGGTGACCACGAGGATGGAGATATTAGCCCCACCCTGTCATATCATATTATACTAAATTTCAGCTAACTTTGTTTACCCAATAGGACAATAGTTTTTTTCTAAATTATTTGACTCCCATTCCCGTATCTTGGATAATAAACTAAAAGTATTGGCAAAGGAAGTTTTACTGTGAAGGATTTTGCTACAGAGTTCATATTGAACAAATATCAAAGGCTCCAACTTCTGCACAACAGTCCCAAGGGCAAGGTGTGGCGGGCGATAGACCAGGATAGCAACCAGAAGGTCATCCTGCGGGAGCTGTCACGCTTCAATCCCGTCTATGAGGAGCTAAAGAAGTATAATTTTTCTATATGTCCGGAGATTTATTTTTATACCCAAGGAGAAAGCAGCTCCACTGTTATTGAGCAGTACATAGAGGGCAGTACCTTGGCGGATTTGCTTGCCCAAAATTATGAATTTTCTCCCCAGCAAATCCAGCAAATGCTCAGCCGCCTTTGTCATGGCCTGAAAGAACTGCATAAATGTGGCATCATCCATCGGGATATCAAGCCTGCAAATCTGATTCTCCAAAATCCAGAGCTGCCAGAAAGCCTCTATCTGATAGATTTTGATGCCGCCCGCCTAATATCTGGTCACAAGGCTACTGACACGGCACTACTAGGCACCCGTGGCTACGCTCCCCCGGAGCAGTATGGCTTCAGCCAGACCGATGCCCGCAGTGATATCTATGCCCTGGGCTGTACCTTCAAGGAAATCTTGGGGCCTCAATACCATGGCAGGCTCATACCCATTCTAAATAAATGCTGTGCCATTGATCCCCAGGCACGTTATCAGAATGTGGATAAGCTGCTAAAGGCATTGAACAGGCCGCCCATTTTCCAATGCCTTGCCCAGCATAAACGCAATATCCTTGCCCTTGGCATGGCTGTAGGAATGACCGCCATCTGCTTTACCGCATATATTAATTACACAAAAACTGAACCTGCCCCTGCCATTCCCCAGCATGAGACAAAGGAAAGCCAGACAGAAACCACCCTGCCCTCTTCCGATGAAGCTGCGCCCCAAGTCAAAGACACCACTGCTCCACCTGCTCCGCCTCCAACGGCTGTCCCTAAGCAAGCTGTATCAAAACCAGCCCAGAACATTATCTATCCCCAGTATTACGCCAATGGCAATCCCCTCCTTAGCCATGAGGATGGTGTATATCTGCCAAGTACTAGCAGCAGAGTCACCATTTCCAACCAAGAGCTACAGGCATCTGGCGGACATTTTCCCGGCAATACTCCTATCAGCCTCTCCATCACCAATCCCACCGCGTCCAATCTGGAAAGCCCTGTCCTGTCCATTACCTACAACGATACGGCCGGCATCAGCCACACCAGCCTACAGCTCCCTACCATTGCTCCAGGCGATTCTGCCCAAATTTCCCTGCCGATGGAGGAATTTGCCTGTCAGGAGCCTCTATCCTTGGTCGTCAACATCTCTAGCCCCAGCCCACAACGGATATTCGCCAAGGAAATGCTCATCGTATTTGACAAGGAATAAATAATCTGTCTTTTGTCCCCACGGGTAAACAAAACCCGTGGGGATTATTTTATACTAATAACATAGTAATTAATATCAATTCCAAGTACAACGCATCAAAAAAGATTATGTGCTGTACATAGGATGGAGGGAGATGTTATCATGTCAGTATTCTTTTTCTTAGTCCATTTTGTTACCCTGATTGCCTTTATCGTTTTTTGGTGGAAAAAAAGGAAGGCTAGAATCGCAGCTGGAGAAAACTACAAAGAAGATTCTCAATATCGGCATATAAGCAAGATAAAGCGAATTATAGGTGTGGTTTGCGTACTGTCAATTATATTATGCGGTCTTACCGCAAATCCAGAAGAAACAGCTCAAAGACAAGCACAAAAACAAGCAGAGCAACAGGCTAAGGACCAAGCTGACAAAGCTGCAAAGGAACAGGAAATCATTGAAAAGGTGGCCGCTCTGACAGGTGAGGACAAAGCCATGTATGACGCCAAGTTCAATGAGTATAAGGCTACCCTTAGTGATTCCGAAGCTCGTGCCAAAGCCTTTAAGGATGTTGAGGCCGCCATCAATGCCAGAGAAACAGCAGCTAAGGAAGCCGCTGAAAAAACAGCAGAGATTGAGAAGAGCATGACTACTGGTTGGGATACTTCAGAATCCTCTAGCCAGAAAAATTTTGAAAAAGCAGTGAGCTTAATTAAAGGAAACAGTGACTACATACTGAACAAGGAGGCTATTAGTCCAGACCCAGGAGAAGCCCTGAGAAAGCCATGGAATTTTTATGGTAAGGTTGTTACCTTTACCGGCGTTGTTACAGACTCTAACCAGGCGCCTCCAGGCCACTCTGTTGCCAAAGCCCTCGGTGGAAAATACACTTTTGGTGCAATGCAGTGTGGTGATATCCCTATTGGCTTCCATGTAATGGCTGATTCTGATCGCCTTCCAGAAGGTGCTCAGGTAACCATAAAAGGATTTATTGTGGGACTGGATGACGGACTTACCAATGGCTGGGGTAATAAAATCAAAGGCATTGAGTTTGTAGGCCTAGTTCCGTAAATCCTATACCTTAATCAATATCTAGGAGATGATTCATTTGCCTAATTTTTGTGACAACTGCGGTGCAAAATTAGATGCAAACAGCAAGTTCTGCCCATCCTGCGGTACTGCAATAAATAACGGCGAAGCAGTTTTAACCACTGCAGATACTCTGCCTACAGAAAGCAACAACCTGCCAGTCGGCAAAACCATCAGCGAGTCAGGCCTTGTTTTGCACTCCAGTGCCCCTATAAGCAGGACATGCAGCTGGATAATATGGCTATACATCTTATTCGGTATATTAGTATGTGCAGGTGGCTTGGGAGTTATAGGCCTGATGCTAACCTATGCCTTTGACTACTACGCTAAAGATTTTCATCGTGGCAAAATGAGACGCATGAGATTCAAATTTGTTACCCCTATAAGCCTTGATGAAATTTACAACAAGCTGCAGCCAGTTCTTGTCAGTAAATATGGCAACGAGATGGAGTTTGATAGAGAAGGAGATACCCTTTGCGTAAAATACAAATCAGTCATTTACGATATCAATCTACACGATGATGGCACCTTCAGTCTTTGGTGGCGAAAATCTATTGCCGGAGCTATTTTCAGCTTCAATGAAGGGAAGTTGTACAACAAGATTCGCACCGGTACAGCCATCATTGCCTATGAACTGCAACAGCAATTCGGCATTCACTAATTCCCTAAAGTTACCCATTTTCCTTATATAAATCCCTATAAAAACGTAAGAGCCATATCCCAAAACGGGATATGGCTCTTACTGTATGTACCCAAATCATCAGAAATATCCAGCATATCCATAATTCTACGAAGATAGCAGAATTATTAAGGATTGACAGTATAGATAAGCCTCAATGAATCGACAACAGCCGGAGGGGCATGACACTTTTGCGTCGGGAGACTCCTGCTTTTGCGCAGCAAAAGTGGCCCCGGTGGCACTCTCTACCATTACGACCTATGTGAATTGGCTCAGCGACAAGCGGTATCTGTGCGTAAGGATAAACCACCAGATAGGGCCATTAAGTCGGACAGAGCAAAAGTCGTTATGACCGTAGGCTGTATTTCAATAAACCTTGATACAACAAAAGAGACTATCTCTCGATAGTCTCTAATCAACCGGCAACTTCTTATCCTCCCAGGCCGTCTCCAGCCAAGTACTTTCAGCGTTTATGTGCTT
>SAMEA3663090__coassemble_122_pt1 | contig 36131 bp, 28 predicted proteins | sample SAMEA3663090__metabat2_low_PE_027 | metagenome-assembled genome bin SAMEA3663090 (sample SAMEA3663090) | pig gut metagenome | biome: pig gut; feature: pig-associated habitat; material: faeces | place: France | collected 2012 | reverse complement strand
ATAACATGCACGCTTAAATTTTCAAAATATGGTCCAGATTCTGGTATCCATTATAAATTATCCAGAACGATTTGTAAGCTACAGCATAACCGAGGATACCGTTGGCAATTATCTGAATCCCGCATCCTAGCGATGCTCTATGGTATGGTCAGCTTATATGGGGCTGCCATTATCCCTGGAAAGCGTCGGTGCAGTGCTAGGCCTTGAACAACAGAAAATGAAAGAAGGCAAAGAACTCATCCGCTATTTTTGTGTTCCCTGTGCTCCAACTAAAACCAATGGAGGCCATACCAGAAACCTCCCCCATCATGCTGCCGATAAATGGACATTATTCAAAAGCTATAATAAACGTGATGTTGAAGTCGAAATTGCCATTCAAAAAAAGCTCCATCACTATCCTGTTCCTGAATTCGTCTGGGAGGAATATTCCCTTGACCAGGAAATAAATGACAGAGGCATAACCATAGACCTTGATGTAGTAAATAACGCTATAGCTCTTGATGAGGTATCTAAGGCAGAGCTTTCTGCCGAAATGAAAAACTGCACTGCCTTAGAAAATCCCAACAGTGTCTTGCAGCTAAAAAACTGGTTAGCCAAAAATGGTATGGTAACAGACACCCTTGGCAAAAAGGCGGTCACCTCCTTACTAAAAGATGCTCCACCAGAAATCAAGAAAGTGCTTGAGCTTAGGCTGCAGCTATCCAAAAGCAGCGTAAAAAAATACACGGCCATGCAGGACACTTTATGTACTGATGGTCGTGCTAGAGGTATGTTTCAGTTTTATGGAGCCAATCGTAGTGGTCGCTGGGCTGGACGTCATATTCAGCTGCAAAATCTCCCGCAGAATCATATTCCTGATCTAGAGGAAGCCCGCTCCCTAGTAAAGACAGGAAATCATGAAGCATTGCAGCTTCTATACGAAGATATTCCAGATACCCTCAGTCAACTTATCCGTACCGCCTTCATACCAAAAGACGGGTATAAATTCATTGTTTGTGACTTCTCCGCCATTGAAGCACGCGTGCTTTCCTTCCTTTCCGGTGAAACCTGGCGTATAGATGTATTTGCGACAGGCGGCGATATCTACTGTGCTTCTGCAAGTCAGATGTTCCACGTTCCCGTAGAAAAACATGGAAAAAATGCTCACCTCCGCCAGAAAGGCAAAATTGCCGAACTTGCACTTGGATATGGTGGCTCTACAGGGGCTCTTAAAGCCATGGGTGCATTGGACATGGGCCTTATGGAAGATGAGCTAGCTCCCCTAGTAGCCTCCTAGCGTGAGGCAAATCCAAACATCGTGAAATTCTGGTGGGACGTAGACCGAGCTGCTAAGGAAGCTATACAGCATAGAACCGAAGCTGAAACGCATGGCATCCACTTCATATACAAAAGCGCCATGCTTTTTATTGAACTCCCCTCCGGAAGACGTCTCTGCTATGTAAAACCTCGTATGGGCGAGAATCAGTTTGGCGGTGAATCCATTACTTATGAGTGCACCGGCAGCACTAAGAAATGGGAACGTATCGAAAGCTACGGCCCCAAATTAGTGGAAAACATAATCCAAGCCATAAGCCGCGATATTCTAGCTTATGCCATGAGGACCTTAAGCCACTGCTTCATCGTAGCTCATGTACATGATGAACTAATAATCGAATGCCCTACGGCAGTATCCTTAAAATCCGTGTGTGAGCAAATGGGCAGAACACCGCCTTGGATAAAAGGACTGTCGCTTAGAGCTGATGGGTATGAGACAATGTTTTATAAGAAGGATTAAAAAATAGCAGGGTGAATTTTCCTCACCCTGCTACTATTTTAGTCTGTTGTACTGTTTTCGATTTCCTTTAAAGAACGACCATCTTTCGCTTTCCAGGTTACAGGCCCACTGACGCTATATCCTAGAACAAAATCTGCTGCTGCAGAAGAGCTTGTAAACTAGATGACCAGCATTATCTTCCTTAACGCATTAACAGCAGTCCATTAAAGAATGGTGATATGCAGTTAAGTATTTGCTACCCGAAGATAATTTACACACTTTTTAGGACTTGACTCTATTTCCGCATAGAAGGCATCGTCTCAACCTTACTAATTATCGAGCATTTCTCATCATATCCATCAAATCATTAATATCAACTAATGAAATCAAATGCTCCTGACGCTCAGCAAACTGTCTTGCGTCTCTTGTAAACAAGGAAGATGTCACAAGAATTGCTTTATTTGCTTTCCTGTCAGATTGAACTCCCAATAGACTTCTAACCAATTGAACATCAACCTTGTGCCTTGCACTGTACTTTTTACATTCAATTAGAATCATATAGGGAATTCCACTAATTTCTTTTGTTGCGATAATATCACACCCACCATCTCTCGTTGCAGGTGTTATTTCAACATTATATCCTTGCTGTGAAAAAAACTCTGCAACAAGTTCCTCAAACTCTCTTGGTGTTATATCGTAAATAGCTTCTTTATCTCTTAGAACTCTTTCAATATTTGCACAGGCTCCGCTTACTTGCTGACGGATACCTTCTTCTTCATAATAATCAAAATCCGAATCGTAATAGTTAACTACTGTTTCCGGGGATTCTAAGATTTCACAACCATCGCTTTCTTCATCGCAATAATTCAGAGCACCAACAGGATATTCAAATGCTTTGATGGTAAAACGCATTACGTTTCCGCAATTTTCGCATTGGCACTCTCCATAGAAATCATGTTCAACTTCATCTCCCATGTTCCTTTCATAAGCAAAGCATTCTTCATCAAGAGAATCGACATCTATTCTATATTCAGCGCCACAATCTAGGCACTTAACAATTAACTCTCCAGCTAAACCTATTTCCATATCCAGCACCTCAATTATTGAAATAGGTCATCGTTCCAAACAAGTTTTACCAAATCAACAAGAACTGCAATTCTCTCAGTAATCTCGTTTTTGCCAAATGATGTATAAGCTTTAAATCCAAGATTGTTATCAGCAATAAACTTCTTGAATTTAGGGTTATTCTGATACGCCAACTCACCAAGTGATTCAGTATATATATTGCCTTCGTTAGAGCAATACTTCTTCAACTTATAATCATACTTTGCATCATTTAAGCTAGCATTGATGCTCTTATGAAGAAGCAGTAACGCACCGATACTATTTCTCCAGCGTCTAAAATCATCTTGGTCAGAATACTCTGCAGTAAACCATTCATAGTGGTCTGTAATAATATGTTCAATCTCTAACGGATTCTTTGTTTGAGTATTCATATAATTACAGTAGTTTGATGCAACACCAGTCTGCTCCTCGATGAAACCAGTAATACGTGCAAGAATGTTCTTGATGTATTTCTTTGTAAAACTGTTAAGTCTCAAATCGCTTAACGCAGATGCCGGGTCAAAAGCAAGATTAACGTACTGTTGTTTTAATTTCTGTTTCAATGTAGGAATTTCTGTCATACGGATATCTTTGGTTACATTGAAAACAAAATTTTTGATTGTACTGTAATCCACAGAACGATAATTAGTCACTCTGGATACAATTAACACATCAATAAATCTAGCTACCAGATTAATCTTCTCAATAATAACCGGCCATGAATCCTCATAGCATACTGTAGCCAACAAAAGCTGTGGCTGTAATGTGAAGTTAACCTGAGCGTTGTAATATACATATTTTGTTTCTTCAGCAAATGTTGTCTCTGCCTGACGAATACGCTCATAAACCTCTGCAAATTTTGCAAACTTCTTTATGAACAATTCAAAGTCATCAGAACCATTAAGCCCTAACTTATCGCGTTCATCTCGTACCCATTTATGGAAGGAACCACCGATGATATCAAAGTCCTTATTTACTGCACCAGCTTTTGTCTCACGTATTGTTTCTGCATAGTGAGCTCTAAGCCACGCTTTAATAAAAGTCTCATCACCTTTGTCATCGTCCTTCTTCAATGTAAGAACCTTTTCTTTCCAAATACCATTCATCTTTTCACGTGAAGAATCTGACTTAATTTCGGAAAGTATATAGCCTTTTAACATTTCAGTGGATGTAAGACTTAAACCACGGTCATTCATTGTAACGAATACCTTATGAGCATCCTGCTCTGTTGTTGCTACAATTTCAATAAAGAATACTTTTTCCGCAATCCAATCACAGAAATGCAACAACATAGCATCTGTAATATCAGCCGGGAAAACATCCTGAATATCCTGATATCGACCGTAAAGATTTTTTACAGATTCTCCGGCACCAGTAGTATCAAAATCAGTATCGTTGAAAATTGCATTCATACAATCCTGACGGTCATCTACATTAATATTAAAAGACTTTGTTCCAAAGGATTCTGAGAAAATCATAGTCTCAATCATGTTGTAACTCTGGCCGATAGACTTTAATCTATTGTTAAGATACATTAACAGCAATGTCAAAGACGAGAATCTTTGCTGACCATCAATAATTGCATTTTCTCTTCCGGCCAGAACAATAGAACCCATAAAATATGCACCGTAATCAGCTACAGCTTGTCTTGGGTCTTCTGTTTTATAATATTCCAAGAATTCTGATGTAAGGTCATCAATCAATTCTTCTATGTGTTTACGCTGCCACATATATTCACGCTGGTAATAGTGAATAGAGTATTTCGTATTTTGTAATAATTGTTTTAGATTCTTAGGCGAACCTTCAATCTTCTTCATTAGGTTTCCTCCTCCATAAACAGTTCTGGTGTATTATACCAAGCTAACTCAGCATCTGCTTTAACACCCTTGTTAGGACATTCTAATAGCGATTTCTTAAGTTTGAGCTCTGTTTCTGATTTATAAACATACTCTGCTTCATGCTGTAAAATGTACAAAGCAGATTCTCTTGAAAAGCCATATTTTTGAATTTCAATTGAACGCTTATTCGTTGAACCATACTCAACAAACTCGTACCAATCATTAGGTGCTGGCTTTCCTTTAATATCCTTATAAGCATTTGATATTTTCAAAAAGTAGTTTGAAAGCTTAAACAGGATAATTTTATCAATCACTGATAGCACTTCGGAAATAATGATATTGTTATGTTCCGAACCTTCTTTATAATCCACTTTTTTACCATCTATATACATTGCTTCATGAGGATTATTTTTCTTGTGTCGTATAGCCCCTGCAATAATCTGTTGCAATCCGTGACCAGAGACCCACTGTCCCAGAATAACCTTATAATAAGATAATAAGCTATATTTATTAGGCTCGTATCCCGGATATCCGAGTGTATAAGACTCATACGACTTCCATTTAAAAATTTTAGCAATCCTTAACAAGAAGGCCCACAGTTCATCTTTATCATATCGGCCATTGTTATCGATAGAAGGAAATTCTAAACCATTAACCGCAATAGCTTCATATAATGACTCATTTTGGTCAACAGAAACAGTTATATCATTATCTTTCATATGTTGCTGGCGATTTGAGAAGTTTGCCATTATTTTATCTTCATCGCCCGGTTTCATGATTTTTTGAAATTCTCGACGCACACGACTCTCTCTACCAGCCATAATATCATTCAAGAGAATAATCGCAAATTTTCTCATCAAGTCATATGAATCTTCAGTCTGCTTCTGCGGGTGTTTAGGAAACTCAACATCTCCTTTCAACAGGATATTAATTACATTCTGCTTTTGCGGTTTTGTTAATCCTTTTTCAATTGATAGTGTTTGTTTATCAACTGACTTAGAAAGCAATGTCTCAAACTTATCGGATGCTTTTTCAGATGTTGCCACTAAAAATACATTTCCATAAAGATTAAATTCCAAGCGTCCTACTCTTCCTGTGAGGTTGCGGAAATCGATAGGTCTCATATCTTTCTGCCCGTTTTTATAATCAGAAATAAATAAATTATCTGCCGGAAGATTAACTCCCTCTACAAGAGTACTTGTACAGAATAAAGCGGTAATTTTCCCTTCTTTAAACAAAGTTTCTATTCGCTGACGAATTGACGAAGGAAGGTATCCAATATGATACGCAACCCCTTTAGAAATCAAATCAGACAAATAGTAATCTCCATGAACTTCATTTTTTATATCTTTAGCTAGTTCCACTAACTCTGGACAACTAGTTTTTGGGATACGATTGGCTCCAAAATCACGCGCAGCGACAACTGTCTTTCTAGGAGAAGGAAAATATGCAATAAATGGCTTCTCTTTTTTATTTTCATCTTTTTCAAATCGGAGCAAAACATCAATTAAATCCGCATCATCCAGTGCGATAGATGTTATTGGTATATTATTACCAGTGTGTTCATTATAGATACTTACTTCTCTGTTAATCAGATTAATAATAAACTTCGGTTGTGAAACCGGAGAATATGAGGTTTGCAGCTTATGTTCATTTGCATCCTGTACATCAGGTATAGTATCTAAAAACACCTCAGGATTAGGAACATTTGGTGATGCAAAAATAATATGTGGTCTGTGTTGTCTTTCCGACATCATATTTATTACCTGATAATAGAACGGACTTCTCTTATCATCTCCTGAAATTTTATGAGCTTCGTCCACAAACAGATAATCAATCTGAATATCTGGTTCATTAATCAGCTGATATAACATTCTCTCCGGAGTCATGACAAAGATATAGTTTTGTTCTTTATCTTTCCAGTTTGACAAAACTGCATCACCAGCTGCAGTAACAACATGGTAATTCTTTTGATGTAAAATCTCGCCTAGGTCTTCTTTTGTGATTTTTATTCTAATCTCATTTATCAACGCCTTAGTAGGTACAATAATTGCATAATTATGTTTGTTGCCATTTAAGATTTCCTCTTTAATGAACATCCTCATTATGAAAGATTTTCCCATAGATGTAGGCGCTGAATAGCTATAATATGAATTCGCAAAATGGTCATAAGCAGCCTTTTGAGCAACCATGAATTGCTTATCCGGTGCTGATGGAATGGTATAATAATCCTTTTTTAATTCGAGATAAATCTTTTCCATAGCATCGGCTCCATTAAAGTCCGACTTAATAATATTACGTCCCTGATAGTTTCCAACGCTGGTCAAAACAGAGCCAGCTACATATAAAACATCAGAATTTTCTGGGTATATGTAATTAAGCATGGTAACAATTTCTTGAGCCCATACTTTATGCTTATCTGCTTTTATACTGTGATTAGATTTTGAAAGAATATCTGCAAATCGTAACGCATCATTTATAGCAAGATTTCTTTTTAATCTTCTCGTGTAACCGAATACTTTTAAAGCATAGTTGTAAAGAATATCTTCATACAACTTCTTTAGGTATTCGTTCTCATCTATTTTCTCAAAGAAGATTTCTCCGAAGGTAGTATTAGATTCCATAGGCACCTCCAGTTACTTTCTTCATTATTGTCGTTTTATCTTCTGTGGCATCATCTAAAGGCACTACATAAATATAGAACGAGCGTCCCGACAAATCTAAATCATCAATATGTTTTTTGATTCTTGGCAAATAATTATGAATATTACTCACCATCTTCTGTTCAACCAATTTTTTATATTCAGATACTGAATATTTTGTTTTATCCAACCCTAAAGAGCAGCAAAGGAATATACCATAGGCAGAATCTACATCCGGGACATCTGGCGCGGGAGTAATAATCTTGCTCAACGCATCTGCGAGAACTGTATCTGCACTTTGAGCAAAAACAAGGTCATTCACTAGAGCGATACCTCTTTTAGGTTGGTTAAGTCCATTTTTTATTTTTAGAAATGCATTATCAATTACATCATCCATCTGGTCTTCAACATAAGAAGTGCCAAAAACCATCTGAAAAGATGTGTCATCCATCTTCAACAGATGTATACCATCATAGAAACTTTCGGAAGTTAAGGAATCCAATTCGATTTTACTGAAAATCTTAGGCGCTCCAAGCTTCTCTTCAAAGAAAGCATAGAGAAGAATCTCTCCAAGCATATTCCCAAACGAATCCGGGTTTTTGATTCTCTGTTCATTAATCAACTGCATCGCTTCAAGACCAATACTAGCCTCGTCGTCGTCTTCCTTGAACTTAGCAATTCGTGTTCTTGAATAAACATACTGTCCGATATTCTTTCTCAAACACTTATAAAGGCCTTCATTGGTAAAAGTATCTCCGTCAAGTTTCAGATGAAAAAGGCGCAGCTGAGCAGGGTTACGCAAACCAAGGCTCTCAGAATGCGTAACCTCTTTAAAAACGGAATCAATCGTTCCAGCTTTTATAGTTGTATTGATATCAATAGTACTGCTCAACTTTAATCACCTCAATTTTTCTTTGTACCATATGATGCTGGTTCTTCAGCAACCTTCAAAACAGCACTTGTACTTGGAGCATACTGATAAATCTTTGCTTTAGCAGGTTCTGGTGCATCTGAAGATACATCTGCATACTTTTTAAAGTTTTCAGCCTGTTCCATAACTTTTTCGAATACTTCTTCATCCCATTCAGGTGGATATCCATTTTTATAAAGAAGTACTGTCAAATCCATATTTAACTGATTTTTTATGTCATCTCTTGTAGACCAGTCAGCAAACTGTGCCTTATCATCTACAAGCTCTTTAATTTTCTTTGCGAGCAACAAGCATTTTTCTTCTTCATAAGGGAAACCGTGGTCATCTCTTACTTTTACAAGAATATCGTAGAATGCTTTTTCTTCATAACTGATGCCGAGTTTTTCAAATGATGTTTTGTCCTGCTGTAAATCCTGCAGAATCTTAATCAACTCATCAGACAAGTCATTTACAAAGTCAGCTACAACCTCACTAGTAAATACCAGCTTATCTCTGCTGTTGTAGGCTTCTACAACCTTGCGCAAACGCTCATCAAATTCAACTGCTTTAACTTTATTAGTTCTTCCATAAGCAGAGATAGCCTTACGGAGTAACTTAAGTAAAGCGTTGAACTTTGTAATTGGCATTTTTACTGTATCCAGCTCAGCCAAGAAATCATCACTGAATAAATCTACTGATTTATGGTCGTCAACAATATTCTCGATGCCAGTACAAGTAATCGCTTCTTTAACCATGTCTTCTACAACACGGTTCATAATTTCTGCATCTGGAGCGTTACCCTGAGTCTGCTTATAAATAATTGAACGTATAGCCAAATAAAACTGTGCTGTAGCCGTCTCTTTTTCAGTCAGCTCACCAGAAGGGAAACAGATGCCGTATGCACTCTTCAACCGTCGTGAAAGACCCATGAATCTTGTCTGCATTTCCTTCTTCATCTGAACATATTCAGCTGCAGCATTTAAGCAGTTCAATCTTTCCAGTGGTATTCCAGTATGGAATTTTGTCGCATTGAAATCAACAAGAAGTTCATCTATCAATGCAAGATGATTTCTAAAGATTCCAAGTGAGATGTTAAGCTCATCAATCGGACTTTCCTGTGGCTCACCATATTTCTTAACAGCTTCAAGCATATCGTTCTTGATGCCGATATAATCGACTACAAGACCTTTATCCTTACCATCAAACACACGGTTAACACGTGAAATTGTCTGAATCAAAGTATGCTTCTGAAGTGGCTTGTCAATATACATCACGGCAAGTGATGGAACATCGAAACCAGTAATCCACATATCTACAACGATTGCGATTTTAAAGTTTGAATTATTATTCTTGAACTGTTTATCAAGCTTCTTACGGTATTCCTTGGTACCACACATCTCAAACAGTTCTTTCTCATCATTCTGTCCCTGAGTTGCAACCATGTTTACTTTAGGAAGTGCCATAAGTTTATCTAACTCTTCCTTTGAAAGCTGACTTTCATCTTCAGCTTTCTTTGCTTCACCCCATTCAGGACGAATAGCAAGAATCTCTTTTAATACCTTGAAAGCTAAAGGTCTGTCAGCACAAACAATCATAGCCTTCTGTACAATCTCAGGTTTTTCAGAACATAATGCTTCGTAGTGGCTAACAATGTCAGCAGCGAGCTTTTTCAGTCTATCCGGATGTCCAAGGATAGCTGTCATCTTACTCATCGCGCGCTGACTCTCCTCAATCTGTTCACTGGAAGAGCCTTCTGCAGCACACTGTTCATAATATTTCTGAATATCTTTTGCCTGCTCATCTGATAAAACAACACGAGCAAGGCGAGGTTCATAAGCGATACGTACAGTAATACCATCATCGCTTGATTCCTTCATTGTATAGCTATCGACTACATCACCGAAAACAGCGATAGTTTCATCGATAGGAGTTCCAGTGAAGCCACAATATGTTGCGTTAGGGAAGCTAGCACGAAGGTAATGACCAAATCCATATGTAGTAAATACACCCTTATCAGTCTTCTTCAATTTACTTCCAGTGCTTGTCTGAGTTCTATGTGCTTCATCAGAAATGCATATAATATTGCTTCTGTCGGAAAGCAGTCCAGTGTTCTCACAGAATTTTTGAATAGTAGTGATATAAACACCGCCGCTTGGCCTGTCTTTTAATGTCTGCTCTAAGTCTTTACGACTTTCAATGCTTCGAACATCGCTCTCGTGTAAATACTTAGTGGCAGTAACAAATAATTCAGAAGTTTGAGTATCCAAATCCTCACGGTCAGCAAGGATGATAATCGTTGGATTATTAAATGCTTCATTATCTCTTTGTGCAATCAATCGAGATAAGAACAGCATTGTATATGTTTTTCCACAGCCAGTAGCACCAAAATACGTACCACCTTTACCGTCGCCAGCAGGACGCATATGCGCTTTAATATTTGCAAGCATTTTATTGGCTGCAAAGAACTGTGGATAACGACACACGATAGCTTCGCTCTTCTTACTATCATCTGGATAGAAAACGAAGTCTCTGATAACACGCAACAAACGCTCTGGTGCAAAGGCTCCGGCAATCATTGTTTTCAATGAGCTAATTCCATTAGCTACCGTATCTGTATCATTGGCCTTATTCCATGAGTAATAATACTCATACGGGGTAAAGATACTACCGAGCTTTGTATTCGCTCCATCACTGATAACAGACAAGAAGCAGTATTTCATCATCTTAGGAATATCGCGTGTATAGCGAATGGTGATTTGTTCCCATGCATCATGGACGGTCGTATCTTCATTGATTGCAGACTTAAACTCACAGATTGTTACAGGAATACCATTAACAAAAACCAATAAATCAGGTCTGCGCAATCTTTCACCTTGAACAGAATACTGGTTTACTACCTTAAAGATATTCTTTTCCGGGTTGTCATAATCAATATAATCCACATGAAGTGCAACTTTACTGATGTCATCACGTTGCAAATCAAAACCCTCATTCACAAGCCAGAATGTTTCTCTGTTACCGAGATACAAAGGTGATGCCTGTATCAGCGCTATTTTATTTATAATCTTTTGTACTTCAACTTCACTTAGGTCTGCATAGCGGCCAAGTAAATAAGTACGTAAGTCATCTTCCAACAAGATATCCTCGTATTGACGATGAACGCTTTCACCGTGGACATAGTTATATCCTTGCAATTGGAACAGCTCGATTATGGCCTGCTCCAACTGGTCTTCAGTGAACTTACCTTTTTCGAAGAAGTAGTCCATATACGGCACCTCCTTTTATGCACGGGCCTCTTCAATTGCCCCTTTTATCAATATCGGACACAAATCTTTTATTTGTTCCTTTAATTTTTCGTTAATTACCTTTCTTTCGTTATAGGCATTAAACATTTCAGCAACGCTTCTTTGAGTCTCAATGTCAGGAATAGGAATTAATATGTTTTCTAAATCTTTAAAATAAACTCGATTTCGAACACTATCAATATTCATGAAATCCATAAATCTTCCTGTTTCATCTCTCTTAAGCCATAAAAACAAATATTCTGGAGACAATTTGTTTTCATCCTCGACGTAGAATACGATATATTCTTCGGTACATATTTTGGGCTCATTAAAATGAGAATTAAAAGCTATAGCCCCCTTACTAATTACAGAAGGGTTATAAACAAAATCTCTTGGGTAAAAGATGTTACATTTATGAAAAGTTGATTCTGCTCTACTTCCTCTTGGAACTATAAAGCCCTCATTTCCTACACCTATTAATTCATTATATTTGAGAGCTACATTATTTTCGGTTCTTTCAATTAAATAAGGTAAGATACTTGCTCTTTTTAACCCCTTTTTTAAATTCTCAATAGTAGCAATACAAGATAGTCTCAAATCGTCCAATCCCATCTCATAACTCTGTTGATTTTCTAAAATCGATGTATACAACATTGCATATTTGTTTTGAATTTCGATTGAAGGAAGTTCTATGGAAATATCGCACATCTCATTCCAATCAAAGGCTTCTCTAGCAGAACCCCAAGAGTTAAATCTTGCATATCTATCGAATTCTGGTCTGTTGAAATACATAAATAGATAATCAGAGTTCAATTCATTTTCGTCTTTAACGTAAAAGACAACAGATATTGATGATACCAAGAAGGTTCTTGATGTATTGTTATAACATAACGATATTTTGTCACCACGCCTTGAAGTATCTGGTACATACGCAAAATGCTTTGGAGGAACAATTCGGTAAGATGTTAACTTAACCCCTGATAAGTCTGCTTTAGTTGTTATCATCTTTTTTTGTGTTGAAATACCAACAACATCATCTTCTGTATACTTTTCATCTATATTTTTCAAATCACATAGTTCAATGTAATTTCCTAACTTAGTCGATTTCATAACCAATCCCCCTAAATGCTTTTTCCAACATCTGCTGAGATTTCTTTTCCGCTTTCATAACCACTTTCATTTCTTCTTGAATTCTTGCCATTTCCTTTTTGTAATCGATGTCTAAATCACGGTCAACAAATTCAATATATTTACTTGGTGCAAGTGAATAATTAGTTCTTCTTATTTCATCAATGGATGCAGATTTACAGAATTCAGCAACATCGCAGTATTCAGAAGTATTTGAATTTTGCCAAGCGCTATAGACCTCTTTAACTTTAGCTATTTGTTCATCTGTGAGAACAGTTTTCTTTTTCTTCTTTCCTTTATCAATTACAATTTCTTCGATATTTTCATCCCATTTTCTTAAATCCATAAAGAGAATCTGATTTGTTCTATCACGCAACTGTGTTCTGTTTACAAAGCCAGCCTTCTTATTCATGTTTACAATCCAAAGAGTTACTGAAATATCTGTTGTATAGAACATATCTCTAGGAAGAACAATAATTGCTTCAACCTTGTCATTTTCAATTATCTGTTTTCTAATCTCAAATTCGTCAGGGTCATTCAATGCACCATTTGCAAGAAGAAAACCAGCAATTCCGTGATTAACATCCAACTTAGAAATCATGTGCAAAATCCATGCATAGTTAGCGTTTGAAGCACGAGGAACGCTATAACCTCTCCAACGATAATCATCAGTCAATTCATCTTCTTTTCTCCAACCCTTAAGATTAAAAGGCGGATTAGCCATAATGAAGTCAACCTTCCTATCTTTATGAAGGTCTTCTGTAAATGTTGATGCATTCTTTTCACCGAGATTATGCGCAATACCTCTGATTGCAAGATTCATCTTGCAAAGACGCCATGTCTCTGCTTTACTTTCTTGACCGATGATAGAAATCTTCTGACGGTTTCCATTATGACGGTCAACAAACTTCATACTCTGAATGAACATACCACCAGAACCACAGCAAGGGTCATAAACAACACCACTGTAAGGCTCAATCATCTCTGCAATCAGTTTTACAACACATGCAGGAGTATAGAATTCACCATCTTCCTTTGTTCCGGAAGCTGCATAAATCTGAAGGAAGTATTCGTAAACACGACCAATAAGGTCTTCTTCTTGGAATCTCTTCTCATCAATCTGATTAACATTATCAATAAGGTCTTTAATCTTTGATTTATCTGCACCAAGCGTTGCAAATAAGTTCAGTGTCAATGCGCCTTTAAGAGGTGGATTGCTTTCTTCAATATCTGCCATTGCTTGGTCGATAATAACTGCAATATCATTAGCAGATGCATTTTTAACAATATATGACCATCTAGCTGTTTCTTTTAAATAGAACACATTTGCTGCGTTATAGAATGAAGGCTTTTCAAGGAATGCTGGAATGTCTCCATACTGTTTCTGAAGTTCCTTACGACGTTTTTCAAATTTGTCTCCTGCAAACTTTAAGAATACTAATCCAATTACTGCATCACGATTCTTTTCTGTTGTACCTACTCCACGAAGCGCTACTCGACAGTTCCAAAGGACTGTCTCTAATGAAACTTCCACTTCTTTTTTAGCTTTTGCTGCTCTTGCCATTGTTTAATCCTCCTTATTATCTGCCGGGTCAGTTTTATCAGCTGCTTCTCCAGAGTGTACCCACGCATCAACTTCTGATATTTTAAATTTCCATAGTCTACCCATCTTATATGCTGGCATATTTCTTTTTGCTATCCACTGCAAAACGGTTTCTCGTCCTACACCCAAATATGCCTGAATCTCTTTAAGGGTTACCCATTTTTCAATGTTGTTATCGTTCATAATTAATCCTCCGTATCTATTCTGTATGACACATTTACAGTCACATTTAAGCCAGCGCTCATCCTAAAACAAGACTGGTCTTTTGAGTCTTTCATATCCCACTCAATAATAAATTTCCCTTCCATACTACGAGCTTCAAAGTTCGTAGCTATTTTTATAATTCCGTTTGGCCCAATGTCTGGAATCGGTATTTCCGTCAGTTCTGGACGAGGGCTATTTTTATTTACATCTTTTAATACAAGTTTTCTTCCGCTCCAATGAACTGTTCCAATATTATGAAGCACCCAAGTATGCTCAAACTTTTCAAAACAGTTCACTTCATGTTTCTGATGGTTTTCTTCAGCCCAGAAGTTATCTCCCGGATATAAAACGCTATTTCTCAGTTCATAGCTATTATCTACTCCATTAACAAGAGCTTCATACTCATTTGGAACTTCATTATTAACATCTTCTGAATCGGCTTCAATAAATCTTTGAAATTGCAAAGCTAATGCTTGCGCTAACAGCCTTTTGTTTTCTTTGTGCGTAGCCGCTATTCCAAAGTGATTCATACATTCTCTAACAGAATCATCTTTTAGCGAATCATTGAGAAATTGAGATAATCCATCAATGTCTATTGGATTTGGAAAATCACTTCTCATTTGAAGTACAGAACGGTCTTTAGCATAATGCCTTTCATTTTCTAAGTACTGTGTTGTTCTTTGCGCTTTGAGTCTTGGCAAAGTGAATGTTTTGCAACCCGCTGCATTAAAGAAATTAATAACATAGACGCCTTGGTTCTCTTGCTTACTCAAATATTTATATAAATCCTTCAAAAATTCCTGACTTTTAATGCTAATCACCTGCCTGTACCTAGTCTTGTACCTACTGTACCTAATTCCCAGCATTTAGCATGTAGAGCCGTACCTAATCGAAAGTGTATTTTAATAATGTGCTTTGGATAAGGAAGGCGCCTAGTGGCTTAAGTACAAAAATCCATCAAATATTATATCACGAAGATTTGTAAAAATCAATCTTACGAGCTAATACGAGATGTAAACACTTATAAATCCACTTTAAATAACTTAACCAATACACAAATTAACAGAAAGTGGTGATTCAAATGAATGATTCAGAACGAATGATGTGGGAAACCAACATCGAGAATGCCGCTTCAAGAGTGGCAGCCGAGTACGATTCCGCTGTTGTTAATTCAGTATTCGCAAGATATGACGCTACAGGATTACACAACTTAGCTTCCTGCTACTACAGCGAAGTCTTCGCAGATTTAGAGCAGATAGCAAATGACAATTAAATAAGTAACCGTCCCGGACAAGACGTTAAACTGTCTGACCCAACTATCAATTCACCATCTTCGTGGCCATGTGGTGTGTTTGCAATTGACAGGAAGGTCTCCCAAGTAAATACAGTGCCAGCTTAGCAAACGAGCTGGTCACCAGTTAAGAAGCGGAGTTATCCGCCTGAGGTGACCAACTATGAGTATTAATACTGGCAGCCATATGGTTTATCTCCGCTTCGGTTTAACAGCCGAAAGGAGAAAATCTAATGGCAATTCAAAGTAAAAATAAAGACAAACAACGTTTTATCCCAATGGAAATCACCCGCAAAGAAGCTACAGCAATGGGCTTTAGCCCCGCCGATGTTCGCCCAGTAAAAATCGGTAGCCGCCTCGTTGAAGGCATGCTAATTCCAGCTGAATCTGAAAAACAGTATCGAGGCATCATTCGCGATATTTGGGCAGAAGAGAAACGCATCGAGCGTGATCGTAAGTGCTCTATCAGCAACGGTCGTGGCAAGACTAAACGATGTGACAGCGACTGCAGCAAATGTGCGAAAATGAAAACCGGTTCTATGAGCTCAACAGACAATATGAAAGATGAGACAGGAAAATAAATCTCTGAGCCTACCATCGACGCATCTAGTATTGCTCTCACCGCGATGCTGTTTAACGATTTGATGAAAAAGCTTCAGGAACAGGACCCCCAGCTAGCAGAAATATTCTCACTTTTATTTGACGGAGAAAGCCAGCGCTCAATAGCTAAAATCACAGGTATCAAGGCCCAGAGCAGCGTCGAGAGCAAAATCAGCCGCATACGACAAATTTTGCAACGCCATGTAAGTCGAGAAGACATTACTGGCTAATGGAGGATACCATCATGACAAAAGTAGAAAAATATAATTATATTTCCAGCATAGAATCCACTATATCCATCATTTGCGAGCATCAAAGCAGTGATATTGTTACATTTGTTTTTCAGAAATATGGAGCCCATGACCTCTATGATATATCTCCTAGTGACCTTCCATACGTTTTCAGTGAGCTCGAATTTATTGCAAATGACTGCTGCTAATATATTGACTATTTAACATCTCCAGCCTCGGATTTCATAATAATGGAATCTGAGGCTTTTTTCAGCACATCCACATCCTAGCACTTCCACATACCCAACCTATAAAAAAAGCTACTTGCACTGAACATATCTACCTACCCCCAGCAACCACGCCTGTTCCAGAGTGGATATGTTCCCCATTTCAGAGCAACATTGTCCCTATATACCCAACCCTGCCAATAGCAGTTTTACATACTCAACCCTAAAGCAAAAAATCAGCGAAGCAGCATACCCAACTATCCTTTTGAGTATGCTGCCCCACTGAAATCATACAATTTGCTGTCTTTTAAGCACAGCCATTCAGCTTGATTTTTCTATTCTTAAATATGCCACAAAGCCTTATATATCAAGGTTTTACGCTACTTTTCAACTCTGTTAATTAGTGCTACGCTCTCTACGTGGCTGGTTTGGGCGAACATATCCACAGGTTGGATTTTTTCTGCTTTATACCCCAGCTTTTCCAATATCTCAATATCCCTGGCCAGAGTTGCAGGGTTGCAGGATACATAGACGATTCTCTTTGGTTTCATATTGGCAAAGGTTTTGAGTACCTGCTCGGTACAGCCTGCTCTTGGTGGATCTACCACCACTACATCCGCCCGGATGCCCTGCTGATAAAGCCGTGGCATCACCTTAGTACAATCTCCTACAATAAATTCCGCATTGCGAATATTGTTTTCCCTAGCGTTTTTCTGGGCGTCCCGAATAGCCGGACTTACAATCTCTACACCATAGACTTTTCTCGCCCTTTGGGCTAAATAAAGACTAATAGTTCCAGTACCGCAATAAGCATCAATAACAGTTTCCTGACCGGTAAGCTGGGCATATTCCAAAGCCTTGGCATATAGCCTTTCCGCCTGTCTGGTATTTACCTGAAAGAAGGAACGAGCAGACACATTAAAAGCAAATTTATCCAATCCTGCCTTAATAGTAGGGCTGCCCCATAACACCTTAGTTTCCCGTCCCAAAATCACATTATTTCTATAGGTCTGAATATTCTGCTGCAGGCTTACCATATTAGGCAGACGGTTACGCAGCATTTTGATAATCTCTTTTTCCTTTGACAGCTTAGGAGTAGCAGTTACCAATACCACCATCAGCTTGCCCTTAATGCCAGTACGAGCCACCACATGACGCATTACTCCTGTGTGTCTATCTTCATCATAGACAGGAATCCCCAGCTTTTCTATAACCTCACGCACAGCGGTAATGGCATCATTATTTACCTGCTCCTGAATCAGACAATGAGAAGCATCTATAATACGATGAGTTCCCTTGGCAAAACAGCCAATAATAGTCTTGCCTTTTTCTCGTCCTACAGGGAAAGCTACCTTATTGCGATAGTTCCAAGGATTCTCCGCCCCCAGCGTAGGCAATGCCTTTAGATTTTTCTGATGACCAATTCTTTCCAAGGCATCCTGTACCTGCTGCTGTTTCAGCTTTAACTGTCCTTCATAGGAGATATGCTGCAGCTGACAGCCACCACAAGCTTCATAAATAGGACATTCCGGCTTTACTCTATCCTCACTTGCTTCTATCACCTTCAAAAGTTTGCCAGCAGCATAGGTCTTTTTGACTTCTAAAATTTTTACCTTAACCTTTTCCTGAGGCAGTGCTCCCAGCACAAAGATGGTAAAACCATTATAACGGCCTACACCTTCACCACTGCTGCCCAAACTTCCTATTTCAATCTCGTATTCCCTGCCTGCCTCTACAGGTATTTTTGCCATGTTCTCTCCTCCACAGTTCAACATTTTTACATACATTTGCCATATTTTTTACCCCATGCTAGCGGGTGCTAAGGCTCCCTCCTCTTAGGAGGGAGTTAAGCACCCGTAAGGCTCTGGATTTATTCGACTAAATTCAGTGGGAGTCTAAAGCTCCCACTGAATAAGTCTCATTTTACTAATCTGAATATTGTAATTAACATTCCGCACAATGCTTTCCAATCTATTTTCTGTTATTCTTCCTGTCCTAACAGCTGTTGCAAAAACATCATATACAGTGTGACTTACAAAATCGCTGTTTAAGTCACTAAAATCCATATTTACAAAATCTATCAGTTGCACCTGCTTTTCATGATTTTTCCTAAATGGCTTCGCTGGCTGATTGGTCGTAATCATTTCAAAATCTGAAACATTATACCACAGGCTGTTGCCATTATCAAAAATAGGTGCAAATCCTTGAAATTCCAGCGTATCCGCATTACGAATAAAGCCAAAATTTCCGTAATGCCTGTCAATATTATTGATAATCCTATCAAATAAAAGCATATTATTTATATCACACTTTTCAATATTTATCCCCAATAATTCTACACAGTGCCAAAAATGTTGCCAAGCATTTTCGTTATTCGTCTTTTTCCTGGCCATAAGAATGTCCACAGCTGGTATATATTCCGTATTCGGCTGGATAAATGTCTCACAAACAGAATATGATTTATTACCAATTTGACAATGTTGATAATCTACATGCTTTAGTTTAAATTTCTCCAGCAGTCTAGCTGCAAACACTTCATTATGTGGCTGTTGGAATAATGGCCCAGAGCCTTGTTTATACAGCAATCTGCTTCCGTTCTCCACACACCAAAACTTTGGCAATTCACCATTAGAGTTGCTATCTGGTGATACAATACTATCATTTAACCACGCATTAGATTCAAAATTTTGCTTAACAAACTCATTGTCAAAAAGATTAATATCCTGCCAATTAATCTCCTCACTCTGAGGTTTAAACCAATATTGATCAGAAAGATTCAAGCCCAGACTTTTATAGGCTGCAGCACTTGGAGTACTAACCTTAAATTTCTCCAAAAATTCCGTAAAAGCACATCTGGATTGTGGTATGCTCCTACAGGCTATCCAATTTTGCAAGGCATCTACGGCAGTAAAATCATTTTTTAGATTAAACTGCACTGGCAGTGGCAAATGTTCCTTTTCCAACACTTTGATACTGCTCATAATTCTACCAGTATCAGCATCAATCTCATATTCTGCTACAGAAATATTTTTGTGCATCAACACAATATTAGTTCCCATTATTTCCCACCTGCCTTCTACAATCCAAAAATCTTATCTCCAAAGTCCATAGCACAGCAATTATTACTATTATAAACAAAAAAATTCGCCTTTACAAGCAGAGGCCCGGTCCTTAGACCTTACACCTCTGCCTGCAAGACGAGTTTAATTTTGTTTATTTCTTTGCCTTGAAATGTACCTGGAACAACAAATCCGTTGGTTTATCCAACAGCAGCTTGGCTCCGTTCTCCAACAGCTCTTCCTTTTGACGGAAGCCCCACAGAACGCCTACTGGCAAGAACCCCGCATTAACTGCTGTCTGCATATCCACGCCGCTATCTCCTAGATATGCTACCTTGTCTGGCTCTACCCCTAATTCCTTGGTAATCTCCAGCACAGTAGTAGGATCCGGCTTGCGAGGATGTCCTGGCCTATCCCCAATCACCATTTTGAAGGTGTCTGGCTCAAAGAGAATATTAATAATGGTCTTAGCCGCTTCCATTGGCTTGTTGGTACATACCGCCATAGGTATTTCCTTTTCCATCAGTTTGGCCAGCATATCCCTGATACCGCTATAGGCTCTGGTTTTATTCAGCACCTTGCCATTATAAATAGCCCGAAACTTAGCCAATGCCTTTTCATAAAACTCCTTGTCCTGAGCCTGCTTCTCTGGCAAAGCTCTCTCCACCAGTTTAGCGACACCGTTGCCAACAAAGTATTTATACTCCTCTACATTATGGACAGGCAAATCATAGGCTATCAGCATTTCATTACAGCTATCAGCCAGATCATCTATTGAATTAATCAATGTTCCATCCAAATCGAATATTGCAGCTTCGTATTGCATAAAAATCTGCCTCTTTCCTAAAATTTCTCACTACTCTATATTCGCTATAGATAAGCAAAATCCTCTTTTTGGCAGAAATTACTTCCAATTATTTTACATATCTCAAATTTTTCAATTAACGCTATCTGCCTGACGCAATATTTTCCACACTTGAGTCTCTCTCTCCGGCAGGCCTGTGGCAGATTTTTTGTGATGTCTAGCTACCACTTTGGCTTCTGACACCATGCCAATATACATCAACATTTCACCGCTAATCTCTCCATGATGATAATAACGATACAAAAGGCCCCGGATATAGCTCTGAGAATCACATCGTCCATAACGTCTGGCCCAAATAGGATGAATCTTGTCCAAAATAACCGCCCAGGTTTTACGAATAGGCCCCATCTGCTTGCCTCGTCCTATATCGTGCAAAAGACAGCAGCGAAAAAGCAAATTTCTATTTTCCTCATTATCCTGACAGCCAGCCCACAGGGCTTCCGCTGTATACATTACTTGTAGGCTGTGGCGCTGATCCCCTCTATTCATACCATAAAAAAGTTCTCTTGCCTTTGGTGGCAAAATCTTCTCTATGCGCAAACGCTCTTCACTATTAGGGCCTTGGGCCATAACCCCTGCCACAAATTGCTTTATTCTATAAAACATAAGGTTTCCTGCCCTTCTTTCAGCAGCCGCCCCTTTTATCATTTTACTTAATGAAAACCAATTCCTTGTAGCCTTTTTCCTGTCTGTAAGCATCCGCCTCCAGTTCCAGGCAGGCAGACATGGCCAGTTCACAGGTTTTGCCCTGATTTCTCAGATCCTGCACCAGCTTGATAGCCTCCTGCTGTTTGCCAGGAACATAGGCCACATAAACATCCTTGGCAATTGCAGGCTTGGCCAATCCCTGTCGTTCCAAGGAAAGCAGGATACGCTCAATACCTACTGCAAAGCCAGTTGCTGGCAATGCCCGACCAAAATCTGTCAACATATGGTCATAACGGCCGCCGCCACAGAGAGGATAGCCCAGCCCTGGAGTATAAGCCTCAAATACCATACCGCTGTAATAGCTGAAATCTCTAATAACACCCAAATCAAAGGTAATATACTGAGCTACACCATAGGCCTCCAGTAATTCATAAATCTCGGTCAAATTATCCAAGGCCCGGCGGGACTGCTCATTCATGGCCATATTATAGGCCTTATCCAGCACCTTTTTATCTCCATGAAGCAATGGCAGCTGTTTTACCATAGCCTTGGCGGCCTCTGGCAACTCTGTATTGTCCACAATAGCATTCAACGCCACCAAATCACGACTTTCGATGGCCTGCTTTATCTGCTCCTGCTGCTTAGGCAGAATACAGCACTGCTGCATTAAGCCGTTAATAAACTCTACCTGGCCCAGACAAATCTGAAAATCCTTTAGCCCTGCCTCCTGCATAATGGAAACAGCCAAAGCTATAACCTCTGCATCTGCAGTTGCCTTGGAACTGCCAATCAGCTCCACACCAGCCTGATGAAATTCGCACTGCCGGCCAGTCTGAGTCTTTTCGTATCTGAAAACACTGCTGATATAGGACAATTTGTATGGCAGCAAATCATCCACCAATCTGCTGGCCACTACACGAGCAATAGGAGTAGTCATTTCATACCGAAGGGCCATAGTACGATTCTCTTTGTCAAACAGCTTGAACATCTTTGATTCAAGATTGCTGCCATTACCCATAGTAAGGGTGTCCAGAAACTCAATCGTAGGAGTAGCTACCTCATCATATCCCCAGCGCTTGAAGGTTTCCGCGATTTTTCCTTCAATGGCCCGCTTCTCCGCTGCTTCTCTAGGCAAAAAATCTCTGGTGCCATATGGTATTTCCAAAACTAAATCCTTGTTGCTCATATTACAAAATCTCCCTTAAAACCATTGGTTATCCGCTATTTTTCCGACTCATCCAGTCCAAGGCGGTCAAAAACCAGATTATAGCCGTCTGCGCCGTAATTAAGACATCTCTTTACCCGGCTGATAGTTGCCGTACTAGCTCCTGTGCGGCTAACTATTTCATCATAGGTATGACGATTCTGCAGCATCTTGGCTACCTCCAGACGCTGAGACATAGCCTTCAGCTCGCTAATAGTACATATATCCTCAAAAAACTGATAGCACTCATCAATCGTTTCCAGTTTCAGCACTGCTTTGCACAACTGGTCATTCAGTTCATCTTTTAGCTTTGGATTTACCACCTAAGCCACCTCCCATATCTCCATTACTTTCATGCTTTACATTACGAAAATCAACAAAATATATTATAGCATACTACTTTCACAAAATAAAGCGTTAAAATTAATTTTCCATTATATTCATAAACTGCTCCTGATATTGCAGCCGCAGAGCTGGCAAAACCCTGCTCATATATTCCGGCCTATCCACAGATTCCAGGGCTGCCCTTCTAGCCTGCAGCAAAATATCTATATCCCGCTCCACATCAGCCATTTTCAAATCCGGCAAGCCATGCTGCATAGAGCCAAAGAACTGTCCTGGTCCTCTCAGCTTCAAATCCTCCTCAGCCAAAACAAAACCGTCGGTAGTGCTCTCCATAATCTCCATTCTGCGGCGGGCATTTTCTGTTTTCCCATCTGATACCAGAATACAATAGGAAGCATATTCTCCTCGTCCAATACGTCCTCGTAGCTGATGTAGCTGAGACAAACCAAATTGCTGGGCATGCTCCACCACCATAATACTGGCATTAGGCACATTAACGCCCACCTCAATAACTGTGGTAGCCACCAAGAGCTTTATCTTCCCTTGATAAAACTCCTCCATAATGGCTTCCTTTTCCTTCTGCTTCAACTTGCCATGAACCAGACCGCAGGAAATACCTGCAAATATTCCCTGGGACAATTCCTCGTACACATCCTGAGCTGAGGACAATCTACTTTCCTCCTTGGATTCAATCAAAGGACACACCACATAGGCCTGCCGTCCCTTGGCAATTTCTTCCAGCACAAATTTGTAGATAAGTTCTCTCCTATCCTCCCCCCGGACAAAGGTACGAATGGGTTTTCGCCCCGGCGGCAGCTGATGAATCATTGATACATCCAAATCCCCATATACAGTTAGTGTCAAGGTTCGAGGTATAGGAGTAGCCGTCATAACCAGCACATCAGGCAGAGCATCTCCCTTTTGTTCCAGCAAGGCTCTTTGATTAATACCGAAGCGATGCTGTTCATCTGTAATGGCCAAGCCCAAGGCAGCAAACTGCACCTCATCCTGAATCAGGGCATGGGTACCAATTACAATATCAATTTCATGCTTAGCCAGCTTTTCGTAAATTCCCCGGCGCTTACCTATACTAAGCCGACCGGATAAAAGGGCCACTCTTACCCCCAATGGCTCCAGCAGGTGGCAAAAATCCTCATAGTGCTGATGAGCCAGTATTTCTGTAGGAGCCATTAAAGCCCCCTGAAAACCATTTTCCACAGTTTTTACCAATGCCAGCATAGCCACCACTGTTTTACCAGAGCCTACATCACCCTGCAGCAGCCTTCGCATAGGCACATAGCTCTCCATATCATTGCAAATATCCTGCCAAACCTTTTGCTGGTCATTAGTTAGCTGAAAAGGCAAAGCCTGAAACAGCTGTCTTACCAAATAGCCATTAACACGATGACAGATACCCTGTCTCTGCTCCTGACTTTGCTTTTTTAACAGCAGCAGGCCACATTGTATTAAATACAGCTCCTCAAAAGCCAACCGATATCTGGCCTGCCTTAAAGTCTGGGCATTGGTAGGATAATGAACCTGTCTAACGGCCTGATTTCGCTCCAGTAAATTATATTGCTGACAAATATCTGCAGGAATTACCTCTGGCAGTTCCCAACTATCTTCCTGAGAATTATCTGCCATTCCCTCCAACAGTTGAGTCGTAAGCTGCCGCATGAATTTTTGATTTATTTTATCCGTGATGCTATATACAGGCAAAATACCACATTTGTCCTCTGTTCCATCCTCCTCAGCGAGAATTTCCCAAGAAGAAAGCTGACTCATGGCAAAACTGCCCTGCCCGCCATAGGCATAGGTAATTTTGCCTGTAGCAAAAATCCTACTGCCTACCTTTAGCTTGTCCTTAAGAAATTTCTGATTAAACCAGGTAATTTGCAAATACCCTGTACCATCCGAAATAAAGGCAGTTAAAATAGTCATGCGCCGTCGTGCTGCCTGCCGTTCCTGAATCCCTGTAATCACTCCTGATACAGTAGCAGTTTCCCCAGCCTGTAGATTGGCTATAGCCGTAACCACGCTTTGATCTTCATAGCTGCGAGGAAAATATATAAGCAGGTCAAAGAGGGTGCAGATTCCCATATGCTGCAACTGCTGCAGCTTTCTGGGGCCTACACCCTTCAATATATCTATTGGTTCTGTCAAATCCATATGCAAAAAATCTCCTAGTGACCGATAAACATGGCGATGCTGACAAAAATTACCACCATCAGGGCTGTCAAAGCCACGAAACCACCAATGAGCTTAGGCCAATTGCCTTTATCCTTCAAAAATTCCATAGCATCACTTTCCGCCGATGCGGCAGATGACTTTTTGACAGGCTTATCTGAGGCAGTTTTCCTTGTCTCTTCATTGGCATTGCCAGCTATATTTTGTTCCTTTTGGCTAGCCTCATATCTTTCCAAGGCCTCCAGATCAATAACAGTCATAACCGCTCCGGAACCAGCCTGTACATGCCCACTGGCAGGCTCTATTTTTTTGCCCTCCAGTCCACCGCAGATAATAATCGCCATAATTGGATTAATATCCCTTTTTTTCAGCTCTGCCATATTAAATTCTGCAATCATATCTCCGGCCTGAACTCTGTCATTTACCTTGACATGAACAGCACAGCAATCCTTCTGCATTTTACTATCAACACCCAGATGCATTAGGATCTCCAATCCATCATCTGTAGTGAAGCCAAAGGCATGCTTATCCTCAGCTACCACGCTTACATAGCCATTAACTGGACTAAACATGGTTCCATCCTCTGGCACAATGGCTACGCCATCTCCCATCATTCGCTCTGCATAAATGGGATCAGGTACCTGACTCAAATCTACAACGCTGCCAGTCATTGGTGCAAATATAGAACTACTGTATCGATTGTCCCCCATAATCCTTCACCCTAATCTCTATTTATTTTTTCCTGTATGAGCTGCATAGACCACAAATTCCTTATCTCCATCCAGCCCTAACAGATTATTTATCTCTACATCATTAAAATGCCCAATAGCGCAAGTACCCACATCAATGGTATAGCCTGCCAGATAAAGGTTCTGACACACATGGCCTGCATCTATATACAAATACTGCAAGGCTCTGCCTCCAAAAGCATATTCCATACGCTCCAGCACTGCTGCCCAAATAAAGGTAACGGCAGACTGATTATACATATTCACCTTGTTAAAGCCAGTAGCCAGCTTTTCCTTTACCTGTGGCCCCAGCTCTATAGGCAGCAAGGCGTGCTCAAGGGCCAAAAAACGATATAAACCAGGTTCCAGCCCCTCCACCTTGTCAATATAAAGATAGGTTTCAAAGGCATTGCGAGCACCAGCAGAAGGCACAGTTCGCTTGGTAGCACCACCCTGCATAATCATTTTTACTCCCTGGGTACACCAGAGTAGATAGCTTAATTCCTTCATAGTCAATGGCCCTGGGCTATATTCCCGCACCGTAGACCTAAGCTCCATCAGCTCCAAAAAGCTTACCTGATGATCCTCCAAAAAGTCCGGCTCTGGCAACGGAATCAGCCGTGCCTCGGGAGGATATGGCTTCTGAATAGGGGGAGCACCTAGATGCTTCACCTTTGCTGTATGCAAATTGTTTTTGACCAACCCATTTTCTCTAAATTTGTGGAATAATTCCATATCCATAGCCTACCCCGCCTTACTTTATAAAAAACGCACATAACATACTAATTTTGTCACATATATATTATAGCAAAATTTTTTCTCTGATAAAAGATAAAAAAATAGCGGATAGGCCGAAGCCTGTCCGCTATCTATAAATTGAATTAAATCTTTTTGGCAGGGAACCTGTTCTTCAAAACAACCCACAATGGGCTGGCTATAAAGATGGAAGAATAAGAACCACTGAAGAAACCTATCAGCAAAGCGAAGGAGAAATCCTTGGTGGTATCTCCCCCGAAGAAGTACAAAGCAAAGGTTGTAAACAACACGGTAAATACTGTGTACAAGGAACGGGTAAGAGTCTGATAGATACTTCTATTAGCCAGCTCGTTCAAATCTCCGCCTCTCTTGAAGTGAAGGCGCTGATTCTCTCGAATACGGTCAAATATAACAATAGTATCGTTGATGGAATAACCGATAATGGTCAAAATCGCTGCCACAAAGCTGGAATCCACCTGCTTCTGCAGGAAGGAGAACACTGACAAAACAATCAATACATCATGTATCAAGGTCAGAATAGCAGCTATACCAAAACGCCATTCAAAGCGATAGGATACGTAGAGAATAATCAAAATCCAGGAAATAACTGTGGCCATCAAAGCATCAGTTATCAGCTCTCCGCCAATAGTGGCACCAACCTTTTCCTCACGGAGAACAGTATAATCGCCAATCTCATCCTTCAGGCTGGCCATAACAGCCTTGCGTTCATTCTCCTCCAGATCCATAGTACGAATCATTACATCCTTGGATGCCTCTACATTGCTAACATCACCAGACAGCTGAATAGTAGCATTATCAAGATTGTATTCTCGCAATACATCACGAACCTGAGGCAGGGTAACTTCCTGCTGGAACTCCATTTCAATAATGGTACCGCCTGTAAAATCAATACCAAAGTTAAAGCCCTTGGTAAACATGCAGAAAATACCAGGAATAATAATCAGCAGGGAAATAGCAAACCAAAGCTTAGAACGCTTCAGTATATCAAAGCGAATCTTGGGCAGATTCTGCTGTACCTTCATCTTAGCCAAGCTGCTTCACCTCTTTCTCTGCCTGTGGCTTCTTATTGATACCATATACCCACGGATTCTTGATTACATTGGCTGCAATCAGATTCTTGGTCATGAACTGAGTCAAGGTAATAGCAGTAAACATGGATATAATAACACCAAGACCCAAGGTAATAGCAAAACCACGAATACTGCCTGTACCAAAGCAGAACAGCACTGCAGAAGCAATGATAGTGGTTATATTGGAGTCAAAAATAGTGGTAAAAGCTCGGGAGAAGCCTGCATCCATAGACAGACGCAAGGTCTTACCGCTAAGGTACTCCTCCTTGAAATGCTCAAATATCAATACGTTGGCATCTACCGCCATACCAATAGACAGGATAATACCTGCTACACCTGGCAAGGTCAAGGTAGCATCTAAAAGCTTCAATACAAATAACAGAATAACAACGTAAGCCATCAAGCTAATATCAGCCACAACACCGGAAAGGCGATAGAACAGAGCCATAAACAGCACTACTGCACCAAGGCCGATAGTAAAGGCAAAGACAGATTTATCCTTGGAATCCTGACCAAGGGTAGGTCCTACAGTGCGAGTCTCAATAATATTAACCTTAACAGGCAGGGAACCACTTCTCAGAAGAATAGCTAGATTATGAGCCTCCTCCAAGGTCTTGTTACCAGTAATAACAGCCTTACCGCCAGTAATAGCCTCATTGACACGAGGAGCAGTCAGCACCTCGCCATCCAACAGAATAGCAATGGTACGGCCTACATTCTGGCTGGTAAGGGTGGCAAACTTCTCTGCTCCCTCTGGGCTGAACTCCAAGCCTACCACATTCTGTCCCTGCTGGTCAGTCTGCTCTCTGGCATCCTTCAAATCAGTACCGGTAAGAACGGTTTCCCCTTCCTCGGTTTTGAACTCCAGCATAGCTGTCTTACCAATAACCTGGATAGCCTTATCCGGGTCCTTGATACCTGGCAGCTCAATAATAATCCTGCGTTCACCCTGACGCTGTACAATAGGCTCTGCCAAGCCCAGCTCGTTAACACGCTTTTCCATAATGCGTACTACGCGCTCCATAGCATCCTCATTAACTGTGGCCTCTGGCGTATCCTCCGCCTCCAGCACCACATGAGTACCACCCTGCAAGTCCAAACCCTGACGGATGGACATTGCCAGAGGGCTGACAAAGGTGAAGAATACAGCAACAATAATCACAACTGCTGCTAGAAGCTTCAGCAAACTGTCTTTCCTCAACTACCTCAAATCCTCTCTTGTATAAATTTTGTTTTCGGTAAATATATAATCTACCTGCTGATCATGCTCCTCCACAGGCAGGCTGTCAAAAATCTGACATTCATAGGCCAGAGCCACCTTGCTCACAGAGGTATCCTGCAAAAAGCGATCATAGAAACCGCCTCCCATGCCGATACGATGACCAGCTGTATCAAATGCCGTTCCCGGCACAATCACCAAATCAATAGCATCTCCCGATAGAAAACGCTTACTAGACTCTGGAACCGTGGGAATACCATATATCCCCGGCACCAGAGCTTCTATTTTAGCCAAAACCGCTGCCTCCATCATGCCTTTAACAGCATCTGTAATATAAGGCACAGTCAGCAGCTTTTTATCCTCCATAGCTTTTTGGAGAATTTCCAGAGTATGTACCTCATCCTCTGAGGCTACATAGCAGAAGATAACCTTTGCCTGCTGAAACAACTGGCTGTGGCACAATTTATCTGCTATTAATTTACTCTTTAACTGGCGGTCACTGGCTGTTAACCCCCGTCTGCCAGCCAAGCCCTGACGTCGCATAGCTTTTTTATCCATAGCATTTACCCATTAGCCAATAGGCTTTTTGGCGTTGTAATTATACTGATCCAAAAATTCCCGGCGGAACTGGCCAAATCTATCCTCAATAATAGACTGGCGCATAGCTCTGGTAAATCTCTGGAGGAAGCGGAGATTATGAATGGACAACAATCGCAAACCAAAAATCTCATTAGCCCGCACCAGATGTCTGATATAAGCCCGGCTGTAATTACGGCAGGCATAGCAATCACAATCTTCTTCAATAGGACGGAAATCGTGAGTGTATTCGCTGTTCTTCATAACCATACGGCCCTGCCAGGTCATAGCTGTACCATTACGGGCTACTCGTGTAGGGAATACACAGTCAAACATATCAATACCATGCATAACTCCCTCCACCAGGCAATCTGGAGTGCCTACACCCATCAGATAGCGTGGCTTGTTGGCAGGCAGCTGTTCTACAGTGTGATCCAGCATTTCATACATAAGCTCCTTTGGCTCTCCCACGCTAAGACCGCCTATGGCATAACCAGGGAAGTCCAGCTCTATCAGTTCCTGAGCACTCTGAGTTCTCAGTTCCTTGAACATACCACCCTGAACTATGCCAAACAGTCCCTGATGTGGGCTGGTCATATATTCCTTACAGCGCTTGGCCCAACGGGTAGTCCGCTCTGTAGAGGCCTTGGTATAGGCAAAATCCGCAGGATAAGGAATACATTCATCAAAGGCCATAACAATATCAGAGCCTAAATCCATCTGAACCTGCATTGATACCTCTGGGGAAAGGAATTTCTTGGAACCATCAATATGAGATCTAAAGGTTACACCTTCTTCGGTAATCTTCCGCAAATCTCCCAGACTGAACACCTGAAACCCACCGCTGTCAGTCAGAATAGCTCCATCCCAGTTCATAAACTTATGCAGGCCGCCAGCCTCCTTGACCAATGCAGAGCCTGGTCTAAGGAAAAGATGGTAGGTATTGCTGAGGATAATGCCACCCCCCAGTTCCTTTACCTCTTCCGGAGATACGCCCTTTACAGAGCCTTGAGTTCCTACCGGCATAAAAATAGGTGTAGGAAAGCTCCCATGAGGTGTATGGATAATGCCGGCCCTGGCTCCGGTAGCAGGATCCTGCTTAATTAATTCATAAGTAATCGCAGGCAAGTTAACGCCTCACTTTCATCTAAATTTCATATACTTTAACTGTTCTATGATAACATAAAATTTCTTTTCTTTCAATGGCGAACCCTGCCATACCGCAGAACTTCTATTTTTACCTTTGCCGGATATTATCTTCCCCCAGCAATTTCTTTATTTTGTCCACGGCTTCCTGAGAACCATCCAACCAATATTTTTTTTCATTCATGGTCAGCTTTTTTGTACCATAATAATAAATATAAACCACACAATTACCATGATGCTGCTGGAAGATTTCCTGCAAAGCCTGATAGATTTCCGGTTTTTCCTGCTCTGGCCGCAGAGCAATATAGTAATCCGGCATATATTCCTCCATAGGAATAATACTATCGGCTACCAACTGAATTTTGTCCCGCTCATCATCGCTAAAATCCACTCGGCCTATAATAACCACGGCTGTATCAGGCTCCGTATTGTGCATAGAGGCATAAAATACCTTGGGTAATACCACCACCCGAATGTTGTGGCTATAGTCCTCCAGCCGCAGGAAGCACATCATATCTCCCTTTTTAGTAGTGCGGCGGACACATTCCCGGATAGTACCTGCCAGCTTGATTTTCTTTTTATCTGGCACTTGGCCCTCCACCACCTGGCTGATAGGTGTAAGACCAGATATTTTACCCCGATATTTATCCAGAGGATGACCAGTAATGTAAAAGCCGGTTATTTCCTTTTCCCAAGCCAGCAATATATCCTTAGAGACTTCCGGAATATCCGGCAGCTTGATTTCTGCCGCCTCCTGTACTTCCTCTTCCCCAAAAAGTCCCAGCTGACCTGTGGCCTGCTCCTTCTGCACAGCCGCAGCTGCATCTATAATCCGGGGCGCTGCCTGCAAAAGCTGGGAACGACGATAGCCCAAGGAATCAAAACAGCCACAGCGAATAAAATTCTCTATATGCCTTTTATTAATGGCATGCATATCCACTCTGGTGCAAAAATCCATAAGAGAGGTAAATTCACCATTTTTCTCCCGTTCTGTTACCATTACAGACAGGGCACCCTCTCCTACATTCTTAATAGCCGCCAGACCAAATCTGATAGCTTCACCATCTACGCTGAAAGTCACCTGGCTGGCATTAATATCCGGTGGCAATATCTCAATGTCCATATGGCGGCACTGCTCTATATAACTGCTAACCTTGTCTGTATTATCCATAATGCTGGTCAGCATGGCTGCCATAAATTCCGCAGGATAATTAGCTTTCAAATAGGCTGTCTGCCAAGCCACCCAGGCGTAAGCGGCACTATGGGATTTGTTAAAGCCATAATCAGCAAAATGAGTCAGCAAGTCAAAAATTCTCACCGCCAAATCATCATCAATGCCTTTTTCTGCTGTACCCTTCAGAAAATTTTCCTTCTGTGCCATTAGAATAGCTGCCTTTTTCTTACCCATAGCACGGCGCAGCAAATCCGCCTGGCCCAGGCTAAAGCCTGCCAATACCTGCACAATCTGCATAACCTGCTCCTGATACAGCACCACGCCAAAGGTTTCCTTCAAAATAGGCTCCAACAAAGGATGCAGATATACCACTTCCTTTTCCCCATGACGGCCCTGAATAAAATCATCCACCATGCCGCTGCCTAAAGGCCCCGGACGATATAGAGCTACCAAAGGAATCAAATCCGTAAAGCCCTCTGGCTTCAAATCCCGCATGATTCTAGTCATACCTGCTGACTCCATCTGAAATACAGCACTTGTACCACCGTCACAAAGCATGGCACAGGTCTTAGCATCATTATGAGGAATTTTCCGCAAATCTATGTCTATATTATGAGTTTTTTTGATGTTTTTTACAGCATCATCCATAACCGTTAGAGTGCGCAGGCCCAGAAAGTCCATTTTCAACAAGCCCAATTCCTCTACCAAATCCTTTTCAAACTGAGTAACCAAGGCGCCATCGGCAATCATTACAGGCATATAATCCGTAATGGGATTGCGTGCTATTACCACTCCTGCCGCATGCTTGCCACAGTTCCGCCGCAATCCTTCCACCCGCTTGGCCATATCCACCAACCGCTGCACATTGGCATCCTCATTGTATAACTGCCGAAAGGATTCCACTGTATTCAGGGTTCCCTCTAGAGTAACCTTGGGACCTGATGGTATTAGCTTAGCTACTCTATCTCCCTCTGCATAGGGCATACCCATAGCTCTGGCCACATCCCGAATTGCATTCTTGGCCTTTAAAGTACCAAAGGTGATAATCTGGCTAACATGATCCTCACCATAACGGCGCTTTACGTATTCTATAACCTCTTCCCGCCGTACATAGCAAAAATCAATATCAATATCTGGCATGGTAACTCGCTCTGGATTAAGAAAACGCTCAAAGAGCAAATCGTATTCCAAGGGATCCAAATCTGTTATTCCCAAAGCATAGGCCACAATACTGCCAGCCGCAGAGCCTCGTCCCGGCCCTACAGGAATCTTAACACTACGGGCATAATTAATAAAATCCCAAACAATCAAAAAATAGCTGTCAAAGCCCATGCTGTGAATAACCCCTAGCTCGTATTCCAACCGCTGCTTTACCTCTGGAGTAATCACATCATATTTTTCTGGCAGATTGTCCTCACACAGCTTCCGCAGATACATTTCATCTGTCATACCCTCTGGCAAAGGGAACAATGGCAAATGACGATGATCAAAATCAAATTCCACATGACAGCGGGAAGCTATCTTCACAGTATTGGCAATAGCCTCTGGATATTCACGAAAAATTCCCGCCATTTCCTCTGGTGATTTGAGATAATAATCATCACTGGAAAACTTCATTCTATTAGGATCATCCAAGTTTTTACCTGTCTGAATACAAAGCAGCACCTCATGGAACTCACTATCCTCTTTTTTCAGATAATGAGCATCATTGGTGGCTACCAGGCCTAGATTGTATTTCTTGGCCAAGGGAATAATGCCATCCATAGCAATTTTTTCCTCAGCCATACCATGATTCTGAATTTCAATAAAATAATTCTCTGGTCCAAAAATTTCCAGATATTCCTGAAGAGCCTTTTCCGCCCGGTACATATCCCCACGAATTATCCAAGCCGGCACCTCTCCGGCAATACAGGCGCTTAGACAGATTAACCCCTTGCTATACTTGCGCAAAAGCTCCTTGTCCACTCTTGGCTTGTAATACATCCCCTCTGTATTGGCTCTGGACACCAGCTGAACCAGATTTTTATACCCTTCATTATTCTCTGCCAAAAGAATCAAATGGTAATATCTGGTGCCCTCTACCTCATACTGCTCATGTCTATCTCTAGGAGCTACATAAACCTCACAGCCGATAACAGGATTAACCCCTTCTGCCTTGCAGGTCTTGTAAAAATCCATAATGCCAAACATATTGCCATGATCTGTAATAGCAATATATTCCATGCCCATTTCCTTAACTCTGGCCACAAGAGGCTTGATTCTATTAGCTCCATCCAAAAGGCTGTACTCTGTATGTACATGTAGATGGGCAAAGGGAATATTCTCAGACATAAAGACAAACCTCCTCCAGATTACGATAATATAGCAAAAGAACCGCCTCCTGATAAAATCAGGCAGACGGTTCGAACTTTCAAATGGTGGCTGCGAAGAGATTTGAACTCCTGACACTCCGGGTATGAACCGAATGCTCTAGCCAACTGAGCTACGCAGCCATATAATGGAGCTGATAACCAGAGTTGAACTGGTGACCTCATCCTTACCAAGGATGCGCTCTACCTACTGAGCTATATCAGCATAATAACAATTTGGTTGCGGGAAGAGGACTCGAACCTCTGACCTTCGGGTTATGAGCCCGACGAGCTACCTACTGCTCCATCCCGCGATGTAGGTCAGTGCTTAAACAAGCACCGAACAATTTGATATTATATCAGCATGCAACACCTTTGTCAAATATTTTCTAAAATTTATTTCGCAAATTTGTTGCATTTATCCCTGCACCTGCCAGTTACTCTTTAACCTTGCTAAAACTCTACAAGGTTTTTAACAACAAATCCTTATCCAATGGCTTGGCAAGATGTTCATTGTGAGATTCTTGCCTACAAGGCCTTGGCAATATTATCATTTCGCATCAGCAAAGCTTCTCCTATGTATTCTGCTGTTATGGTATCTTTTCCTGCCAAATCACCAATAGTCCTAGCCACCTTTACCAATCTATCGTAGGAACGAGCCGACATCTGCCGTTGATGAAAAGCTGTCTCTAGCAGCTGCTCCGCCTCTGCTGTCATAGGACAATATTGGCCCAGCATACTATGAGTAAGCTGGCCATTAGAAACAATATCCATCTTCTGGAAGCGGTATAGCTGTCTTTCCCTAGCTGCCATGACTCTTTGGCGGATTTGAGCCGAAGTTTCTGCCTTTTTCACAGCAGTTAATTCCTGATAGGAAACCCGAGGCACCTGTATCTGAATATCAAACCTGTCCAGCAAGGGACCAGATAACTTTTGTGTATAATGGCGAATCTGGGATGGTGTACATTCACAAATATGCTCTTTATCTCCGTAATAGCCGCAAGGGCATGGATTCATCACTACTTGTAAGTTGATACCATGTAACTATTTATCCCTAAACACCACTAACCATGAACCCTGTTGCACCCCCTAGCAAAACCGCATGGTTGCTGGCGTTACCTAAAACAGCAGGTGCAAAATAATTTATATTTCACCTGCTGCCATATGACAATATTAACATTATTTGATTTTTACATTTTGTATCATTTTCGTAGTGTGTAAAAATAAAATGATACAAAAAAGTTGGCTGACCATAATCGATCAGCCAGCTTTTTTATCTTTTCACGGAAACCTCTATGCCACCCCGGAACACGACCAGATAATCATTTGGCCCCTTTACCAGGATATAATCCAGCAGTGCACACCACAGCTTTTCGTCAAACTCTCCTTCTATGTTATTTAGCAAAAGCTCCAATAACTCCTTTTTCTCTTTGCGCCTTTCCATTTCTGTGGTCACAACCCTATACTCATCAAACCACTCAGGATTATTCTTACACTTTTCAGCAAGAGCTGCCTGCTTTTCCTGCAATTCCCCAACATCGCAGGCGATAGATATCATCTCCCTGATATTTTCCATTGTGGACTCATTACCTATTTTATCTAAGGCTGCCATGAATATCTTTGGCACATCTTCTTCTAATACATGAGGTGATGTGCAGGGCTTACCTTTGACAGAGTATTTTTGATTACATCTATAAACAGCCCTTCTGTAATTTGTATTAGAACCCCATATTTTTCGTCCAAACCACCCGCCACATACACCACATTTAATTTTATTGGAGTATTTGCTAGTTCCGAAGACTATCTCTAATATGAACGGCTTGGCCAGCGATGAAGATTTTCAGGCGGTAGCTGGGGAGATTGCCCCCCTGTACAACAAAGTCCCTGATGTTGTTTATCGCGTTGATACGGTAGCTTTGGAAGCTGCCTGATAGGGACAGGAAAGGAGGAACAATATGATTAGCAATCGCA
>SAMEA3663090__coassemble_103_pt1 | contig 42854 bp, 39 predicted proteins | sample SAMEA3663090__metabat2_low_PE_027 | metagenome-assembled genome bin SAMEA3663090 (sample SAMEA3663090) | pig gut metagenome | biome: pig gut; feature: pig-associated habitat; material: faeces | place: France | collected 2012 | reverse complement strand
AGAACAAGGCCGATGAGGATATGGCCGGTATGGCAGATGATATTCTTGAGTATAAAAAGCTGGCCAGGGAAGCAGGCCTGAAGCAGGAGATTTATAACAATCTTACCAAGCAGATAGAGAATGCCAAAATCCAGCAGACCATGGAGTCTATGGATATTCAGGTGGTTGACCCGGCCAAACTGCCGGATGAAAAAAAGCCGTCCGGCCCTAGGAAGAAGCTGATAACGGCTATAGGCATGGTCATTGGCTGTATGGTTTCCCTTGGCTACAGCTTAGTACTGTATAAGAGGGAATACTGATGAATTATCTGTTTAGATGATTTTGCTCAAGTTTTTGGCAAAGTTAGTAGCTTTAGCAGATAATGATTAAATTAATTTTTGAAAACCGGGTGGAAATTGTGCCTTTAATTTATACATTGAGAGACAAACTGAAATTTCTTTTGTTGGACGGGGTGGTGCTGGCCCTGATGCCGGTGTTGGCCCTGCTGATACGCTTTGAGGGGGTGCTGCCGGACAGGGAGCTGGCGTTGCTTCTGGGGTGGCTGCCCTGGTTCGTGGCGATAAGCCTGGTGGTGTTTTATGCCTATGGCATGTATCATCGCATTTGGCATTATGCCAGGGTGCGGGATTTGGTGGCGATTGTGGGGGCGGTGTCCCTGTCCGTTGCCATTGTCTTTGTGCTGGATATTTTCACCGGTACGAGGATTCCCCGTAGTATTTATGTCCTGTCCTGGATGCTGTCTATCGGCAGTGTGGGCATGAGCCGTCTGGCCTTCAAAATCAACTGGAATAATCTCTCATATGGCTTGGATGGCGGTATTCAGAAGAAGCAGGTGCTGATAGTGGGAGCCGGTGATGCCGGTGCCATGATGATGCGTGAAATTGAGCATAATGATGCCGTCACTATGAATATTGTCGGTTTTATTGATGATGATATGCGCAAGCAGGGGAGCCGCCTGTCAGGTTTTCCAGTGCTGGGGACGAGTGATGATATAGTGGCTGTCAGCAAGGAAAAGTGCGTTGATGAGATCATCATTGCCATGCCGTCCGTATCGGGCAGTGTTATCCGCAAGTTAGCCGATACCTGCCGCCTGACTGGCTGTCAGGTGAAGATCATGCCAAGTCTTCTGGAGATGACAGATGAACACATCAATGTCAGGAAGCTGAGAAATATAAATATTGAAGATTTGTTGCGGCGGGATCCTATCCATCTGGATTTTGAGAAGATTACCAGCTATATTGCAGGGAAAACTGTATTGATAACAGGTGCCGGTGGCTCCATCGGTTCGGAAATCTCCCGGCAGATAAGCCGTGTAGGAGCTAAGGAGATTATCCTGCTGGGCCGTGGTGAGAACAGCATTTATGAGATTTATCAGGAGCTGAAGGTGAAGTTTCCTGACCAAATATACAGGACGGTAATCGCCAATATTACTGATGCACAGCGCATGGAGGAAGTCTTTGCCAGGTACCAGCCTCAGGTGGTGTTCCATGCAGCTGCCCACAAGCATGTGCCACTGATGGAGATTCAGCCTGCCGAGGCAGTGCGCAACAATGTTTTTGGCACTAGGAATGTGGCTGAGCTGGCAGACAGGTTCAGCAGTGAGATTTTTGTGCTGATTTCCACCGACAAGGCAGTAAACCCTACCAGCGTCATGGGGGCTACCAAACGCTGTGCGGAGCTGGTATTGCAGGAAATCAACCAGCACAGCAGCACCAAGTTTGTCACTGTGCGCTTTGGCAACGTGCTGGGGAGCCGGGGCAGTGTAGTGCCCCTCTTTGAGAAGCAGATTGCGGCAGGGGGGCCTGTGACCATTACCCATCCTGAGATGACGCGCTTCTTCATGACCATTCCAGAGGCGGTGCAGCTGGTGCTGCAGGCTGGCAGCCAGGCAGAGGGGGGCGAGGTTTTCCTCTTTGATATGGGCAAGCCTGTGAAGATCAAGGATATGGCCTATGACCTCATCCAGCTGCACGGCTTGCAGCCGGACAAGGATATCAAGCTGGTCTATACCGGGCTTCGTCCCGGGGAGAAGCTCTACGAGGAGCTGCTGACCAGCGAGGAAGGAACCACTAGTACCAGGCATGAGAAGATTTTCAAGGCCAGGATAAATCCGTTGGATACTGAGGAGCTTAGCCGGGATTTGAGGATTTTGGCTGAAAGCCGTGACACATTGACGATTTTAAAGACTATCAAGCGAATGATACCTACTTATAAGAGTAAGCAGCTGGAAGATAGTTGATTGATGCACTATATGGGATAGAAATGATTAGTGCTCAATATGGGAGATAAAGTTTATGTATATTGAAGAACAACATGAATGTACACCTTTTGCAAACAAAATATGGCTCAGTAGCCCGACTATGCACGGCCCGGAGCTGGAGTATATCAGGAAAGCCTATGAGACAAACTGGATGTCTACTGTGGGTGAGAATATCAACGAAGTAGAGAGGATGGTCTGTGAAGCGCTTGGCTGTAAATATGCGGTTGCTTTGTCTGCCGGTACTGCTGCTATACACATGGCGGTTAAGCTGGCAGGTGTAAAGTCGGGTGAAAAGGTATTTTGCTCTGATATGACTTTTGCAGCCACTGTCAATCCTGTGCTGTATGAAGGCGGTGTTCCTGTTTTTATTGATACGGAATATGACACCTGGAATATGGATGCTGTCGCTTTGGAAAAGGCTTTTGAATTGCATCCAGATATAAGGCTGGTGGTACTGGCACATCTTTATGGCACACCTGCCCAAATGGACGAAATCAGGGAAATCTGTAACAGGCATCAGGCCATTATTATTGAGGATGCTGCAGAGGCTATGGGAGCTACCTATAAGGGGCAACAGGCGGGTACATTTGGCACTTTCAATATTGTATCCTTCAATGGCAATAAGATTATTACCGGCTCATCAGGCGGTATGCTGTTGACTGACAGCAGGGAAGCAGCGGAAAAGGTGCGCAAGTGGTCAACCCAGTCCAGGGAAGCAGCTCCATGGTATCAGCATGAGGAAGTTGGTTATAACTATCGCATGAGCAATGTAATTGCCGGTGTGGTGCGTGGTCAGATGGAATATCTGGATGAGCATATCACCCTAAAAAAGGCTATTTATGAGAGGTATAGAGATGGTTTTTCAGGTTTACCGGTGCAGATGAATCCTTATGATGAAAGTATTTGTGAGCCAAATTTTTGGCTTAGTTGCCTGATCATTGATGAAGCTGCTATGTGCAGGCAGGTAAGAGGAGAGAATGAGCCGTTATACATCAAGGAACATGGCAAAAGCTGCCCTACGGAAATATTGGAGACATTGGCAAGGTATAACGTGGAAGGGCGTCCTATCTGGAAGCCTATGCACATGCAGCCAAAATTCCGCATGAATGAATTTATCACCCGTGAGGGTAGTGGCAGAGGGAAGACTAATGCCTATATAAGTGGCGGTGTTCTTGGCAAGGATGGCAGACCGCTTGATGTGGGTATGGATATATTTAATAGAGGCTTGTGTCTGCCTAGTGACAATAAAATGAGTGTGGCAGATCAGGATAGGATTATTGAGATCATACGCAGTTGCTTTGAGTGATGCTGGGAGTTTTAGATGTACAAAAATTACTTTAAGCGTTTATTTGATATAGTCTCATCAGGTATAGTGTTAATTGCTCTATTGCCTATTTTTGCGTATTTAGCTTATTTAGTGAAAACGCGGCTTGGCACCCCTGTACTATTTACCCAGGTCAGACCGGGCAAGAATAATAAGCTTTTCAAGATGTATAAGTTTCGTTCCATGACTGATGAGCGGGATGAAGATGGAAATTTGCTACCTGATGATGTACGTTTGACATCATTCGGGAAAAGGTTAAGAGAATCTTCATTGGATGAACTGCCTGAACTTATAAATATTTTTAAGGGAGACATGAGCGTTGTAGGCCCTAGGCCGCAGCTGGTCAGGGATATGGTATTTTTTTCTGATGAGGAAATGCAGAGGCAGAGTGTTTTGCCGGGGCTTACCGGCTTGGCACAGATAAACGGCAGAAATAACATCAGTTGGGAAGACAAATTTAAATACGATTTGCAGTATATAAAAAATATTTCTTTTTTTGAGGATATGAGGATTATATATCGCACCGTGTTTAAGGTTGCTAATCAGGATGATATTAATACTGATGGTATGGAGACGGCAGAGGATTATGGCGATTATTTGTTGAGAATAGGTAAGATAGGTAAGGCTGAGTATGATAGCAACCAATCTAAGGCAAACAAATTGATTAACAGGATGTGAATGGGATGAATGAATTAGTTTCTGTAATAATGCCATCATATAATACAGCATCATATATTGCTGATTCTATAAAGTCTGTATTAGCGCAAACATATAACAATTGGGAATTAATTATAGTGGATGATTGCTCTACTGATAATACTGATGAGATTGTAGCAGGTTTTAAGGATGCTAGGATTAAGTTTTTTAAGAATATAAAAAACAGCGGTGCAGCTTTAACTCGTAACAGAGCATTACGAGAAGCAAAAGGGGAATGGATAGCTTTTTTAGATTCTGATGATTTATGGTTGCCAGAGAAACTTGAACGACAGATTATGTTTATGAAGAAAAATGGTTATGTATTTTCTTATCATCAATTTGAAAAAATCGATGAAGATAGTAAAAAAATAGGTATTCTAGTTACAGGTCCAGATATTGTATCTAGAAAAATGATGTATAACTATTGTTATCCTGGCTGTTTGACATTTATGTATAATGCCAAGTTTATAGGGTTGGTTCAGATTAAGGATATAAAGAAAAATAATGACTATGCAATATTGCTTAAATTATGTAAGAAAGCAGATTGTTATCTTTTGAAGGAAAGCTTAGCCCGATATAGAATTAGAAAAAAATCTATATCCCATGATAAGTTTACAAAAAAGTTAAGGAGTCACTATGATTTATTTCACATATGTGATGAACAACCGATGCTGGTTGCTTTGTGGTATGCGTGTTGGAATATGTTCTATGGTATTGCAAAAAAAATGAAGTTTGAAAAATATCAAGGTTGCTAGGAAGAATGAAGGAATTTACATGAAGATAAATAAACGTTTTCAAATATTGTGTGCGACTATGCATCAAAAAGATTTTTCGAAAATTAAGGAAATGAATATCAATTCAGATATTTTGTATGCCAATCAAAGTGATTCTACTTGGTATAAGAAGAAAGCAATCGATGGATATATTGCTGAAATGATTACAACACAAACACGTGGTTTGGGAAATAATAGAAATATTGCATTGATGTATGCCACTGCAGATATTTGTTTATTAGCTGATGATGATGTTACATACTATGATGGATATGAGGATAAAATTATGTCAGCTTTCGGCAGACATCCTGAGGCTGATATGATAATTTTTAATTTGGATAGTAATTCGTCAGATAGAAAAATTAAGAAAATTACTCGTGAGAGAAAACTACACTTTTGGAATAGAAATCCTTATGGAAGTGTAAGAGTGGCATTTAGGTTAAATAGTCAAAGAAAGTATAATATCTGGTTTAGCAATTTATTAGGGGCGGGTGCAAAGTATGGTTCAGGTGAGGATACATTATTTATTAATGAATTTAGGAAAAAAGGCAAGGTATATTTGTGTTGCGAAAAACTAGGTATGGTGGATTTTTCTTCTTCTACATGGTTTAAAGGGTATGATGAAAAGTACTTTTTTAATCAAGGAGCTAAAATTGCGGCAATAAATCCTAAATTGAGATGGATATATTTTGTTTATTATGCCGTCAAAATGGAAAGTAGTAGCATTTCTTATAGGAGAAAAATAGTGCTAATGCTCCAAGGGTTAAGTGATTATACATACTTGTAGTGGCATATGCAGAATAAAAGAAGGTGATGTATATGATATATTGGATAATTTACTTTTCATTGTCAATGGGAGTCTTTGTGTTTTCTCAGTATGTGAGAGATGAGGATCAGAAAAAATTATTGATATTTTATTGCACATTTTTATGGATGTTTGGATCTTTCAGATACATGGTTGGAACGGACTTTTATAACTATATGATGATTTATCAAAATCCTCCTCAGTCAATAGATGAGTTATTTGATTCAAGATATGAACCTATGTTTACAGTGTGCGTTATGCTGTTGAATTATTGTGAATTTAGCAGTCAAGCTCTATTTGTGGTGATGGAAAGTTTGACATTGTTTTTTTTTGTAAAAGGTGTAAACGTTTTTGTTGATGATTACAGAGAAAAATTGTTTATAGTAATTTTATATGCAGTTTTTTCATTAGGATTTTACTGGACTTTTAATGCTGTTAGACAAGTTGCTGCCATGAGTATATTGTTATATTCGGCAAAATATATATTGGCTAGAAAGTTTTTAAAATTTAATTTGTGTGTATTGCTAGCAATGTCCTTTCATTATATGGCGATAGTATTTGTTTGGATGTATTTTATATATGATGTGAGAATAAATAAAAAAATAGTCATAGTGTTGTTGCTGTTATCGGTGGTTGCTGTTATTACAGGATATAATTTTAAAGTTATAACAGAAGGAATGATTTCTGTATTTTCTGTAACGGGGTTGTATTATGGATACGCAGCAAGAGGTCTTGAATATATATTGACAGATGGTGGAATATCTAATACTACGATTGCTTTTATTTTGTTTTATGTTTTTTCTATGATGTTTTTTTATGAACGTATATCAGCTGATAAAAAAATTTCCGTTCTATTTCTGTCTGCGTTAGTTTATCTACTGGTTAGAATTTTTGTATCTTTGGAGGACACGTCGACATCTTATTTGAGTTCAACCATTGGCAGAGTAGCTAAGTATTGGGGGTATTTTTTTATATTATATATTGGAAGATGTTTATATTTTATTAGAAGTGAAAATAGACAAATATTTTTACTGTTAAGCATTGTATTTATATTTGTTTTTTCTTTTCAGGTTATGAATGAGATGATTTATATAGATGAAAATTATTTATATGATGCTTACCCAGAAGGGGTTATTAATAATTTAAATTATTCATATAATATCCAAATATTTAAATGACAATTCTGAATGGTGGGACAAAGATTGTATAAATCAAATTCATTAGTTTCCATAATAGTTCCAGTATACAACTTAGAGAAATATGTAAAGAGATGTGTATGTAATTTATTGAATGCAACATATCAAAATATAGAAGTAATAGTAATAGATGATGGTTCTAATGATATGAGTCATTATATATGCGATGAATTAGCAGATATGGATAATAGAGTAAAAGTTTTTCATATTAAAAATTCTGGTGTAAGTTTTGCTAGGAATTATGCGTTAGAAAGCTGTCAGGGTGAATATATAGTTTTTGTGGATGGTGATGACTGGCTAGATGATGATTGGCTAGAAAGGGCTATACAGGAAATAGAAATACATCAGGCTGACATTTTTGCAGGAGGATTTATATGTGATTATAATGATGGTGCTCATTGCAGAAAAACTTTTGGTGTTGCCGGAGTATTATCTCAAAATCAGTGTATTGAAGCAATTTTTTTGCAATCGAGTAATAAACGGATTTTTCCTTGGTCTGTATGTGGAAAACTATTTCGAAAGGATTTATGGAATGAGGTAAGATTTGATAAAAAATTGCATGTTGGAGAGGATGCATTAGCATTTTTTGATGTCTTATTGGGTGCGAACAAAATAGTTTATAATACTGATGTTTTATATCATTATTACCAAAGGAGAGACAGTGTTACCCATAAAATACAGTTTAAACATATTATTGACTACTTGACGTTGCATAAATGTTTTTTACAAAAAATTAATTGTTTAAAAGAGCCAGTGCTTTTTTATTCTTTTGAGTGTAAATACAGGACTGCTGTTGTTCGTAGTGTTTTGAAAATGTATCAGTGTGGAAATGGTGCAGAGTTTCAAAATAAATTAATAAAAAAAATAAGGAAAGATATTTTCAAATACTTGAAATCAGGTTGGAGGTTTGAAAAAAGTCTGGGAGTTTGTAAAGTTTTAGTATCATGTGGTCCGTTTTTTTTAGTAAGACCATTTTTTAAGAATCTATTGGTGTTGAAAAATTATTTTGCAGGTGACATTAAATGAAAATAGCAGTGGCAGGTACAGGATATGTAGGGCTTAGTTTGGCAGTTTTGCTGGCACAGCGAAATAAGGTAACAGCTGTGGATATTGTGCCGGAGAAAGTAGAAGCGATAAATAACAAAAAATCTCCGATAGGGGATGAGTATATTGAGAAGTATCTGGCAGAGAAGAAACTTGATTTGTGGGCCACGTTGGATGGCGATATGGCATATAGGGATGCGGATTTTGTCATTGTTGCGGCACCGACAAATTATGACAGCAAGAAGAATTTTTTTGATACTTCTGCAGTTGAGGCAGTAATACAGCAGGTAATAGCTGTTAATGATGATGCTATGATAGTTATTAAATCTACGGTACCAGTTGGTTTTACAAAGCATGTTAGGGAGAAAACAGGTAACAAAAATATAATCTTCAGTCCTGAGTTTTTGCGTGAGAGCAAGGCTCTGTATGACAATCTTTATCCGTCTAGAATTATAGTAGGAACTGATACAGATGATGAGAGGCTTACAGCACAGGCGAGGCTGTTTGCAAGTCTTTTGCAGGAAGCAGCCTTGAAGCCGGATATTGAAACTTTGATTATCGGCTTTACAGAGGCTGAGGCTGTTAAGCTTTTTTCCAATACTTATCTTGCTTTGCGTGTGGCTTATTTCAATGAGTTGGATACTTATGGGGAAATGAAGGGACTTAATACGGCGGAGATTATCAGAGGTGTATGCCTTGATCCGCGTATTGGCACACATTACAACAATCCATCCTTTGGTTACGGTGGTTATTGTTTGCCAAAGGATACAAAGCAGTTACTGGCAAATTATTCGGATGTGCCACAGAATATGATGTCTGCTATTGTGGACTCAAATCGTACCCGTAAGGATTTTATCGCAGATCGGGTGCTGGAAATGGCAGGTGCCTATAGTTATTCAAATAATATTGAATATGATTGCAGTTATGAAAATGATGTTGTTATAGGCGTGTATCGCCTGACCATGAAGTCAAATTCTGATAATTTCCGGCAGAGTGCGATTCAGGGGATTATGAAACGTATCAAGGCTAAAGGTGCCATGATTATTATTTATGAGCCTACACTGAAGGATGGTAGCACTTTCTTTGGCAGCAGGGTGGTTAATGATTTAGCGGAATTTAAGCTTGATTCGAGGATAATTATTGCTAACAGATATGATAATTGCCTTGATGATGTGAAAGATAAGGTTTATACAAGAGATTTGTTTGGCAGGGATTAAGAAAAAATTGTAAAATAACAGCCGCAGATATGCGTCTACGGCTTTGGATAGTTGAGCGATATTTATCTGGAGATGACAGATTTCATACTTGCGGCTATATATTTTTTAATCAGTTTTGCAACATCGCCAGATAGCGAGGATATTCGGCTTTGTCAATGCCGAGTAATTCCATTGCTTCTTCGGCAGAAGATGGTTTTTGAACATGATGTTCTTTATAAATTCTATGGTGGTTTCAAGTCTGCCATCCTCGCGAATATCGGCACTTAAATTGTACATATCGTTCATCTCCTTTTCCAGCTTGATGGTCATAGACAGGTTGTGTTCTTCCTGCAATTTCTTTTTCTTGGTTTCAGCATCCATCTTGGCAAGCAGGGGTCCAGCATGGCAATGAGCCTGTCTGTGGTGGCTCTGATCAGGCTTGCCGCTGAGATGGATGAAGGTGATACTCATCATGGCGTATTTTTCGCAGGGATTCAGCTTGTCGTTGATTTTATAGATAATATGTGGTTTTAGTGAATAAATATTGTAATTCTTTGTGAAGATAGATTATGCCTGAGGTTCAAAGGAAATTTTGAGACTCATGCCCATACCTGCAGCCAGCCGCTGAAGAAGTTTTATAGATGGATTGCGGGAGCCATTTTCTATCCTGCTGATTTCCGTCTGGGCTATGCCAGTGCGCCTGGATAATTCCTGCTGGGTGATGTTTGAGTTTTCACGGGCTTCAATTATAGCCTGAATTATGGCCATTTCAGGTTGAATTTCCTGATAAGCTTTTGCAAAAGCAGGAGATTTCATCTGCTCTGCTTTAAAGTCGTCTAACGTGAACATGGTCTATTCCTCCTGTCTGCTGATGAAGTCAGCTCTGTATTTTTTTGCTAAATCAATAACGCTAGGCGGTGTTTTGGGAGTTTTTTTCACAAAACCATTTGTAAAAACTATTCTTCCGCCGGTATAGAAAAAATAAAGGGTTCTGGTAAGATTGCTACCAAGTTTGCAACGAAGTTCAAATATTCCGTTGTCAAGGTGTTTCGTGTATGGCTCTCGCAAATTGGTTTCGTGTTGTTGGAGCAATTCCATCATTCCGACAGTTTTTGCTCTTAGTTTTGTGTCTAGGCTGCAGAGAAAGTCATGGACAGGCATTTTTCCTTCTAAAGTTTGCTAGAAGATTATCTCAAATTTCATAAGCATCAACATCAAATATATTATATGAGAAATATCTCATATAGTCAATTATGTAATAAAAAGCCGCAGTTTTGCGGCTGCGGCTTTTGGTAGGCAAGTGATGTTGAGTTAGTTTCATGAGGACAACAGCTAATGGTGACTGGTGTCAGCACCAGCTGTTGTGGGTGATATTGGGGATATTTTTCAGTTTTTGTATCCTTTGGGCAGCGTTACTTCTTAGTGAAGGCTGGCAGCAACAGCCGAAAGTTCTTCTGCTGTGTAGCGGCCAGTGGCTTTGAGTGCTTCGATGGTAGTAAATCCATCCACTATCATGTTGCGTATGGTTTCCAATTTTCCTTCAATTTTTCCTTCAAGTCTGCCATCTTCGCGGATGCCTGAACTTAAATTGCACATATCGTTCATCTCCTTTTCTAGTTTGATAGTCATAGGCAGGTTGTGTTCTTCCTGCAATTTCTTTTTCTTGGTTTCTGCATCCATCCTGGCCAGCAGGGTATCCAGCATGGAAATGAGCTGGTGGTGGCTCTGATCAGGCTTGCCGCTGAGATGGATGAAGGTGATGTTCATCAGGTCGCAGTTTTTGTACAGCTTTAGTTTATCGTTGCCCTGATAGATGATATGAGGCTCAAAGGAATAATTGATAATGGAGTCCTTCTTGTCCTCCGGGCAGTCCATGCAAATCCAGATGCTGTAGACTTTCTTGATGTTGTCGTACTGCTCCTTGTCTGAGCCGTCGTTGGTAAACTCCACGGATAGCTGGGCTGAGATAAGCCGTGCCGCGTAGAAGATGCCGCGGTTCAGGAGGCTGTAGCCGGGATTGCTTTTCTGCTGTGCCTCGATGTTGATAATGATTTTTGTCCTTCTGCCGTCAGGCAGGGTGATGGTAAAGCGGATGTCAAAGATGGCACGGCCTTCGCCGGGAATTTTGCTTTCCAGTTCGTCATTGACGATTTTCCTGTTGGTGAGGCCGGGGTCTACAAATACTTCGCTGACTTGGATTGAGTCTGCATCAATGCATTTTTCAACCATAGGAATGGAATAATTTTTCAGTTCTCTGACTGTGTATTTGGTAATGGGTGCCAGCAACGGGGTATTGGCCAGGACACGCTTTACGCTCCTGTCGTAGCGGATGTCGATATTTTCCGTGTCAATATCCCTGGCTAGGATAGTTTGTATGGTAGTCAATCGTATCTCTCCTTCATTATACCACAAAGTGCTGTGAATTGGTATGTGTGCAGGCCTGCCGTGGTTATATTGATTATCTAGCTATTTTCATGAACTTGTAAGTTTGTAAATTGCAATTTGCGTTGCAATTTAAATGAGAAATTTTTTGTCTAAATTTTATAACAATTTTTGCGTTTTGAATAGATGCAGATGCTTTCATTATAAAGAATTAAAAAAGAATTTAAGAAATCTTTTTAAGTATAAATTGCTTATTTTGCGGCAAAGGAGCTGATTTTGTTGATAAAAACAGACAATAAGAGATTGAAAATTGCCAATCTTACGCTGGATGGCTACTTTAACTACGGCAATGTGCTGCAGCGATATGCTGTGTGCAGCTTGCTTGCAGGGCTGGGGGCAGAGGTGGCAAGCCTGTGGTTTAGTTCCAAAGCTGGATTTTTGCCATATTTGTATTCCCGCTATCCATGGATGAAGGAGAGCTGGGACTGGAAAACATGGGTGAAGCTTGGCATTAATTGGAAGGGGGTAACTGGCAAGTGGTTTTCCGGACAAAATGCCTGGGAGGCTGCCCGCAATGCAGGGATAAAGAGCTTTGTGGATAGGTATATCCCCATGCGTTATGATGTGGATTTTACAAGGGTTGCTGATGAATATGATTATTTTGTTGTGGGCAGTGACCAGGTGTGGAATCCAAATTTTGCAGGTTTTGAGAAGTTCTTTATGAAGTTTGCGTCAATGGAGAAGCGGATTGCTTATGCAGCTAGTATTTCCTGTCCGGAGATACCTCAGGACAAGTTGCAGGCCTTTATTGATGGTGTCAATGGCATGAAGGAAATTTCTGTCCGGGAGCATGCTGGGGCAGATTTGATTCAACAGCTGACCGGTCGCATGGTGCAGGTTGTGTCGGATCCGACTATGCTGGTTACAGCCGAGGATTGGCGCAGTATTGCCCGCAAGCCAAGCTGGCTAAAGGGAGATGAGCAGCTGCTGGTAACATATTTTCTAGGGAAGCGTCCAGATAGTGTTATTGAAAGTATTGCTAGAGAAAATGGCCTTCAGATTGTTAATATGTTGGACGAGAGAGTTTTTGAACATTATGCTATTGCACCAGAGGAATGGCTGTGGCTTATAGACCATGCCAGGTTTACGTACACGGATTCTTTCCATGGGACGGTTTTTTCTATTTTGTTCCGTACTCCTTTTGTGGTGACGGAACGGGTAGATGCAGGCTGTGCTAGCAAAATGACTTCTCGTATCGATACCTTGCTGGCCAAATTTGATTTATCAGATCGCCGTGGCACGAATGCAAACGGTTATATGATTGCTAGTCCCTTGGATATGCATTACGGGGATGTGGATAAGGTTTTGGCAGAGGAAAAGCAAAAAGCAGAGGCCTATTTGTGCCATGCTTTATCTATGTAGAAAGTGAAATAAACATGACGAGATTTAGGGAGTTGCGATTGCAGCGAGGCTTGTCACAGGAGCAATTGTGCAGGCTTTACAATGAAAAATACAATAGAAAATATACCCCTGCGGCTATATCCTTTATTGAGCACGATAAGCGTTCGCCGGAGTTGGGGGCTTTGTTGGATTTTGCGGATTTTTATGGTGTGTCCTTGGATTATCTGTTGGGCAGAGATTTGGCTGGGGAGGCTGCGTATGAGTTTTCTATGGATAGCAAGACACGTAGCTGGCAGCTTTCGGAACAGCTAAGAAATATTATCCTTGGGCTGTATAGCATGAAGGGGGAGTTGCCACAGGAGAGACAGCAAGTAATGGATGAGCTAAAAAGGCTGGAGGGCATGAGTGAGGATGAGGAGAATCTGGAGATGCTGCGCAGCCTGCTGAAGCAGTCTATTATTTTGGCCCGCCGGGTAGAGAAAAAGCGCAAGGCATGGTATAAATATTAAGAAATAGAAAAACCCAGTAAAATTAGATGCAATTTCTAATTTTACTGGGTTTTGTTTTGGGAAGAATTATTTCAAAGCATAGTGAGATTGCTTATTTTCCTATAATGGCATTTAGATTAAATAGTACCTTATCCAATATATAATCAGGAACAGATTCAAGATAGTGCCAGTTGCGTGCTTTGTAGTCCAAGGATTTGACTTGCTCGCAAACTATATCTCCGTGGGTGTTGGTTCTTTCATCTAATATTACGTGCAATGGATAATCTCTTTGGGTTGAGGTAATAGGGCAGACTAATGCCAAGCCTGTAAGTTTGTTAAAGGCATTATTGGAAACTACAAGTGCAGGACGCCTTTTCATAATTTCTATGCCGCTTTGGGGATTAAAATCAATGAGAATGATATCGCCTGTACATGGAAAAGATTGACTCATTCTGCAATCTCCTTTCCAAGCTCATTGCCAGTGTCTATTTCTTTGCAACTCCAATCTCCCTTATAATTGCCGAAGAGCTCCATAAAGCGTTCTGCTTTAGTCTTTGGAACCTTTCGTAGCACAATACAATTCTCAGAAGCCTCAATATTCAAAGTATCATTGGGGGAAATATGCGCCTGTGACATAACATTTTTTGAAAGACGTACAGCATGACCATTTCCCCAGCGTGAAACAGCTGTAACCATAGTAAACACCTCCTTGTATATATATAGTATATACATTTTTAAAGAACTGGTCAAGGAATCTTCATAGCAAAAAGCCAGTCGGGGAAGTCGACTGGCTTTTGCTCTTATAGGGATTGTTAGTTGTCTAAAATAGACATATTAGGGATTGGTTAGATACCCGAGGAAGGCGTATCTATATAAGGAAAAATTTATGTCAGACAGGCTGGTGCAATCTATATGGGATTGCATCGTCCTGGCTTACATCGTAATTAGGAAAGATGGGACAGAACCCAATCTACATCCTTAGTGGTTTTGAGTTCTTCAAGAACCTTTTCGTCCTCCAGCATGGTGCAAATATTGGCTAGAATCTCAAGATGTTCGTCGCCTACACCTGCAATACCAAAGATTAGCTGGGCCTTTTCGCTGCCAAAGTAAACACCCTGTGGGTACTGGAGGCAGACAATGCCGCTTTTCTTGACAGTGCCCTTGGCCTGGCTGGTGCCGTGAGGAATAGCAACACCCATACCCATATAGGTGGATACCAGCTTTTCCCGCTCCAGCATGGCTGGAATATAGGATTCATCTACATAGCCCAGCTTTACCAGCAGCTCACCAGCCTTGGCAATAGCCTCTTCCTTAGTTTCTGGCAGCTGTCCCAGTACAATTCCTTCTTTTACAATAATAGAATTGTTTTCATTATGAGATACTTCCTCTGCTACGGTAGGCTGTACCTCTATGACAGGAGCATCACCAGTGGTTAGCTGTACATAGAGAGCATCAAGGGCAGGATCTGCTAGGAAATTGCCAATAGTTACCAACTGAGCCTGAGGGGCAGACTTTTTGGCTCTATCTGCCAAGGTAGTTTGTACTACAGCAATATCGCAATCGGCAGGAATATTATCTACAGAGGTATTCTTCACCACAATTTCAGGGCGCTGTGCTTTGATGCGGTTACGGAATTTGGTAGCTCCCATAGCGGAGGAGCCCATACCTGCATCGCAGGCAAAAATGATTTTCTTTATATTGGTCTTTTCCAAACCAGTAAAGCTAGGAGCTTCGCCCTTGGCCTGAGCCTTTCTAGCAGCTACCTCCTTCTGGGCATCCTCCAAGGATTTGCTGCCTGCCATTTTGATAATAGGCGTAGCAATGGCAAAGGATACACCGGCGGCGATTAATACGCCAGTTAGGACAATCAAGGTATCGGAGCCAGGAGCCATCATCAAAAAGGCGATAATGGAACCAGGGGAGGCAGGGCCAGCAAGACCGGCACCAGTCATGGTAAACCAGAAAATAGCAGCAATATTACCTACAATAGGAGCAATGATAACCATAGGGTTCATCAGAACATATGGGAAATAGATTTCGTGAATACCGCCGAACAGGTGAATAATTACGGCACTTGGTGCAGAATCCTTGGTGGTTTTGTCCTTGCAGAAGAACATATAGGCAAGAAGCACGCCAAGACCAGGGCCAGGATTGGCCTCCAGCATATAGAGAATGGATTTGCCATGCTCCAGAACCTGAGCCGTAGCCAAAGGGGTAAAGATACCATGATTAATAGCGTTGTTCAAGAAGAGAACCTTGGCTGGTTCAATGAATACAGCAATTAATGGCAGCAAATTGTGCTGTACCAAGGTATCTACACCTACGGAGAGTATTGCCAAAATGGCAGCCATTACAGGGCCGACAGCCCAATAGCCGAAGATGGCCAGCAGCATGCCCAGGATACCGATGGAGAAATTGTTAATCAGCATTTCAAAGCCGGCTGGCATGCGATCTTCCATAAAACTGTCAAAGGTTTTGATAACCAATCCAGCCAGAGGGCCCATAATCATAGCACCCATCAGCATGGTAATATTCAAATCGCTGAGAATTGCACCAACTACGGCAATGGCGCCGATTACCCGTCCTCTTTCCCCAGCCACCAGATAACCACCGGTGGAGGCAATCAACACAGGTATTAAATAGGTAAGCATTGGGCCTACCAAAGTGCTTAGCTGCTTGTTAGGCAGCCAGCCGGTATCAATAAACAAAGCGGCCAGAAAACCAAAGGCAATCAGGGCGCCAATATTTGGCATAACCATAGAAGAAAGGAACTTGCCAAATTTTTGAATAGAATTTTTCATGGTGGCTCCTCCTAAAATATAATTAAAGACGATTACATAGGAAGAACTAAGAAATGGTATTTAGATAACCCTTACATTATGTTGCTGGCAGCAGGTCAAAAAATCCTGGGGCAGCTTGCTGTCAGATACGATAATATCCACATTATCCAGATGGGCAAAGGTAAAGGTGCTGTGCTTTTGCAGCTTGCTGGAGTCCATAAGGAGAATAACCTCCTGAGCATGCTCTATGGCCAGCTGTTTTAGCCGGGCTTCCTCGTCAATACTACAGGTAAAGCCTGTGTCATAGCTAAAGCTGGTAACACCAATAAAGGCCTGCTTAAAGTGAATCCTTTCCAGCTCTCTGATGGCTGAAACACCACATACACTATGACTATAACGGTTCAGCACTCCTCCTGGCAGACAGATACGGGGCTGGGCCAGATTGGCCAGTTCAATGGCACAGGTTAGGCCAGAGGTATAAATCAGCCGTGGTTCATCAGGTATGGCTGCTGCCATCATGGTGGCGGTGCTGCCAGAATCCAAAAAGATGGTTTCCTCAGGCTGCAGCAGTTGAATGGCTTTTTGAGCTATAATCTGTTTTTCATCTATATTCATGATAGATCTCTTGTTGAGAAAATCATCCTTGCTGATAACAGATTGGACAGTGCCCACAGATTTGGCCCCACCGTGAATACGGACAATTGAGCCTGCTTTATCCAGAGCCTTTAAATCAGTGCGGAGAGTCATTTCTGAAACCTGGGGAAAGCTTTCCTTCAAATCCCCAAAGGAAACAGAGCCTCTTTCGTTAATCAATGACACAATAGCATTTCTTCGTAATTCCATTGAATCCATAATACAAAACCTCCCGTAAGGTCAGAAAACCTAGGGGAGGCTTTCTGACATATTATTCTTTTATGAAATTAGCCAGCAGGTATTCCTCAGCCTCTGGGCACCATAGGCCCTTGTTGGCTTCTACAATATCTGCCAAAGCCAGATAACGCTGGTCATTTTTTGCTTCACCCTGAGCCCGCAGGTCAGTGAGTGCTATTAAAGGCATTTCCAGATGGGTGTAAATCAGCTTCTTGCCACCTGGAATCTTTGGCAGGTTCAGAGTGGTTTCTGCTGCAGCATCCAGACCGCCAATGTGGGTTACCATAACAGCAGGATTGATTCTCTTGGCAGCAGTCAGCTCCAGGGATTCAATCATGTCAGCGGTATTGCCGCCAGTAGTGCCCATAACATGAGTGGAATTGTAGTGTACATCATAGAAATTCATAGTGGCACTGAATAATTTGTCGGTAGGGCCGGCAAAGAAGTTCAGACAGCCGTCTCTGCCCAGAATACCGCTGGACTGAGTTACAACAGCAGATACTGGTGCATAGCAAAGTACATCGTCATAGCCAGTGCCACCGGAAAGCTCTCTAAGCTCTGCTACAGGATCTGCCATTTTGGCAGTGTTTACAAAGTGCAGTTCAATACCATCTGCCTTAGCGTCCTCTGGTGGGAAGAGATGAGCAGCTCTGTCCAATCTATCCTGGTTGATATCAGTAACTACAATCATGGATGGACGCACATCCCGATGGAGGGCATAGGTGAGAGCACCTAATCCCATAGGGCCAGCACCAGCCATAATGGCCAGCTTGCCATCTTTTTTGATACCCATTTCATGAGTGTACACACCCATCTGGGTATGATAAGCTGCGTTGAAAGCACCAATGCTGCAGGACATAGGCTCTGCCAAGGAAGCCTCATAATAAGCCTTGCCCTTGTATTCCAGCAAGCAGCCCAGTTCCATAACCTCTGCTGGGATAATGCAATAGGTGGTATCGCCACCGAAGAATTCATAGGAATAGCCAGGGCTCCACATGGTTCCCTTGTAGTTCAGAGCTGGCTGCAGGGTAAATTTCATACCTGCCTTGAACTGGTGCTGATGGTTTTTACCTACCTTAACAATATCACCAGCAAATTCATGGCCCATAATAGCAGGATGCTCTGCTACATCCTCATGTACACGCTTGTGCTCAGTGCCCAGAATGGCGCATTTGTAGGTGGACATACAGATGCTATCAGATACCACCTTTACCAGGATTTCATCATCAGTAATCTCAGGCAGTTCAAACTCCTCCAGACGGAGATCGTTAGCACCGTGAAGTCTTACAGCCTTTGCTTTCATAATAAGTTCCTCCTTAATCATAAATGAAAATGACTTTTAGTTCAACAGTTTTTACTTAGCAACGAGATTTTCTGTTGCTTTTCATAAGAAAATAGAATTAGAATTGAGAAAATAACGCTTTTGAAATAACAGTATAAATTGTTGTTTCAAAACTATGGCTATATCATAACAAGTAAAAAGCCTTTTGTCAACTGTTATTTTGAAAATATTTATTTTCGTTTCAAAAATAATTTTGATTTTGCTAGCAAATGCTATTGACTATTGCGCATGAATAAATTAGAATAATGGAGAGTTTTCGGATAAGCTTTGCTTTAGAAAACCATTTCCTGTAGATTATTCTTTCTAGTCCTGGGGAGATTATGTTGACAGGAGAAAAAATATGGTGATTGTCTTTTATATAGAAGTTTTCACAATATTTAGCGCATGAGCCTGATATATGGTCAGGCTGACGAGGAAAGAGGTTGTCGAATTTTCAGCGGATGCCTCTCGGTGGTGCCCCATCGAAAGCCTATGTCAAAGCCACGGGTAACTGATGGTACAAAGCAGATGGCGCGGGTAGACAGGACTTCCGGATAGATTGTTGTAGTAGATGTTAAAGAGACTTTCTATCCTGTGCCAGTATTGTGATACTGGTAGATATGGAGGTATATTATGTGTGGTATTGTTGGTTATGTAGGCGACAAGCAGGCAGCAAAGTTTTTGTTGGAAGGTCTGAACAAGCTGGAGTACAGAGGTTATGACTCTGCTGGTATTGCTGTATACAATGATGAAACTGACAAGATTCGTGTGGAGAAAAGCGTAGGCCGTCTGGCAGAGCTGGAGAAGAAGATTGATGGCAATGTGCCTGTAGGCTGCATGGGTATCGGTCATACCCGTTGGGCAACTCATGGTGCTCCATCTGATTGGAATTCCCATCCTCATACTGATTGTAGTGGGGATTTTGCGGTAGTACACAATGGTATTATTGAGAACTATCTGGTGCTTAAGGAGCAGTTGATTGAGAAGGGCCATGTATTCAAGTCTGAAACTGATACTGAGGTGCTGCCTCATTTGTTGGAAGAGGCTTATGATGGTGATTTCGAGGCTGCTGTTCGCAAGGTTTTGAAGCAGATTGAGGGTTCCTATTCGATCGTTTTCATGTCCAAGCATGATCCTGATACCTTGATTTGCACCAAGCAGGATAATCCACTGGTTATTGGCTTGGGTGAGGGAGAGAACTTTATTGCCTCCGATATTCCTGCTATTATTGCCCGTACTCGTCGTACCTATATTATTAACGATGGTGAAATTGCTGTAGTAAAGAAGGATTCTGTTTGGATTACCAACCGTCGTGGCGAGCCTATTACCAAGAAGGTATTTGAGGTTAATTGGAATGCTGAGGCAGCTGAAAAGGGCGGCTATGAGCACTTCATGTTGAAAGAGATTCACGAGCAGCCAAAGGCTGTAAGAGATACTCTTGCTGGCCGTATTGCCCATGATAATAGTGCTGTAGTGTTGGATGAATTGAAGTGGACCAAGGAATATGTAAATTCCTTCTCCAGAGTATTTATTATTGCCTGTGGTACTGCTTATCATGCAGGCTTGGTAGGCAAGTATTATATTGAGAATCTGGCTCGTATCCCTGTAGAGGTGGATATTGCTTCTGAGTTCCGCTACAGAAAGCCAATTATTGATGATAGCACTTTGACCATCGTAGTCAGCCAGTCCGGTGAGACTATTGATACCTTGGCTGCCTTGAAGGAAGCAAAGCGTCTGGGCTCCAAGACGATGGCTGTAACCAATGTAGTTGGCTCTTCCATTGCTCGTGAGGCAGATCAGGTGATTTATACCTGTGCAGGCCCTGAGATTGCTGTAGCTTCTACCAAGGCTTATACTACTCAGCTGATTGTTATGTTCCTGCTGGGTGCCTATATGGCTGGCCTCCGGGAGACTGTGGATACTGAGCGTATGACTCAGCTTTTGACTCAGTTGAAGAATATTCCTAGCCAGATTAGCGAGACTCTGGAGGATGTGGAGCCTATTATGGCCTTTGCTCAGCAGTATGGCTATAATAACGACGCCTTCTTCCTGGGACGTGCCTTGGATTATTATGTAGCTTTGGAGGGCTCCTTGAAGCTGAAAGAGGTTTCCTATATTCATGCTGAGGCCTATGCGGCTGGCGAGCTGAAGCATGGTACTCTGGCCTTGATTACCAGTGGTGTGCCTGTTATTGCCCTGGCTACCCAGAAGAGTGTTTATGAAAAGACTCTCAGCAATATCAAGGAAGTAAAGGCTCGTGATGCTGTGGTTATCGGTATTGCTGCTCAGGGTGATACTGAGCTGAAGAAATATACTGACCATGTTATCTATGTACCAAATACTGATGAACTGATTATTCCATTGCTGACTGTACTGCCATTGCAGCTGTTGGCATATTATACTGCTATTACCCGTGGCTGCGATGTAGACAAGCCACGTAATCTGGCCAAGTCCGTAACTGTAGAGTAATTTGATTTTCTTTTGCCCCTGTGACTCCGCTCACGGGGGCTTTTGATTTTCATAAAAGCAGAAGGTAAAGCTAATTGAAGGAGATATGTTCCTGTGTTATAATATACTTAAAGTAAGAATGTATGGAGGGATGAATATGGCAACACAAAGTATTTTTCACAATATTGTTATAGACGATGCTCGTAGGGCAGATTCCTTTGTTCATGCGTTAGAAAGAGCGGAAAAGCTATCTAGTCATATTTCTCGCAAAGTTATTCCTAGTAGGGATTTGCAAAAAAATGAAATAAAGAATTTTTTAGGAGCTGTAAGAAAACATGGCTGAGTATGTTCAGATTAATATATTGGATATGCTGGAAAGTTTGGGAGAGGATGAATGTAGCAAAATCCTCTCCTCTTTTGTATGTCCATTAAATAGTGATGTAGAGAATTTTGCTCGAAATAAGGCCATTCAATTTGCTAAACAGCGTATAGCAATTACCTATCTTGTTTTTGTGCATCAGGAGAATGATGCATATTTGGCAGGGTATTATACCATTGCCAATAAATTTATTTCGGTATTAGGTTCTGTACTTAGTAAAACTATGCAGAAGAAAATAGGTAAGTTTTCTCAATATGATGAGGATTTACAGCGGTATATGATTTCTATGCCATTGATTGCGCAACTGGGGAAGAATTTTGCTGAATATTTGCCAATAAATGTATCAGGTAATGATTTATTGGGTATGGCCTTGGAGAGGGTAAGGTATGTGGAACATCTTATTGGAGGAAAAACAGTATATATAGAGTGTAATAATCAGCCCAAGCTCTACGATTTCTATGCAGCAAATGGGTTTATAAGTTTTAATCAACGGTTAAAAGATGTAGGAGAAAATTCAGACAAATCAGATGTACTTGTAAAGATGTTAAAATATTTTAATCATTGAGTTATGATGTGAGGATAAAATACATATAAGTAATATCGAAGTTGCTAATGAAAAATGTTTGACAAATTGGCTTCTTTGTACTAACATTAAAACAATATCTTTAGATATGATTCGGTTAGCAAGGCCCCTTGGGCATTCATTTTGATTTTTACAGAAAGTAGGGATTAAGTTGGCATTCTATTTCAGTGAACCATCTCATACCTTTGGCGAGTACCTTCTGGTACCTGGTTATTCTTCTGATCAGTGCATTCCGGCAAATGTTTCCTTGAAGACTCCATTGGTAAAGTTTAAAAAGGGTGAGGAACCAAAGATTTCCATGAACATTCCAATGACCTCCGCCATTATGCAGTCTGTATCTGATGACCGCATGGCAGTAGCATTGGCTCGTGAGGGCGGCGTTTCCTTTATCTATGGTTCCCAGAGTATTGAGGAAGAGGCAGCTATGGTAGCACGGGTAAAGAACTTCAAGTCCGGCTTCGTAGACAGCGATTCCAACATTACTCCTGAAACAACTATTGCTGAGATTTTGGCACTGAAAGAAAAGACTGGCCACTCTACTATGGCTGTAACTGAAGACGGTACTCCTACCGGCAAGCTGTTGGGTATTGTTACCAGCCGTGATTATCGTGTAACCCGTATGAGTCCAGATACTCCAGCCAAGGAATTTATGACTCCATTTGAAAAGCTGGTTTATGCTAGTGCAGATACCACTCTTCCAGAGGCTAACGATATGATTTGGGAAAACAAGCTGAATATGCTGCCATTGGTGGATGAGAATCAGCGTCTTCGTTATATGGTATTCCGCAAGGATTATACCGATAACAAGGAGCATGAGCTGGAGCTGATTGACAGCAACAAGCGTTATATTGTTGGTGCTGGTATTAACACCCGTGACTATGCAGAGCGTGTACCTGCTCTGTTGAAGGCTGGCGCTGATGTGCTGTGCATTGACTCCTCTGAGGGGTTCTCTGAGTGGCAGAGAATTACCTTGAAGTACATCCATGAGAATTTTGGTGAGGATGTAAAGGTTGGTGCTGGTAATGTTGTAGACCGTGAGGGCTTTATGTTCCTGGCCAAGGCTGGCGCTGACTTTATCAAGGTAGGTATTGGCGGCGGCTCTATCTGCATCACTCGTGAGACCAAGGGTATTGGCCGTGGACAGGCTACTGCTCTGATTGATGTATGTGCAGCTCGTGATGAATACTATGAGGCTACTGGTATCTACATTCCTGTATGCTCTGATGGCGGTATAGTTCATGACTATCATATGACCTTGGCATTGGCTATGGGTGCGGACTTCATGATGCTGGGACGTTATTTCTCCCGCTTTGATGAAAGCCCAACTGATGTGGTTAAGATTAACGGCACCTATTACAAGGAGTATTGGGGCGAAGGCTCTAACCGTGCCCGTAACTGGCAGCGTTATGACCTGGGCGGTGCCAAGAAGCTGTCCTTTGAGGAGGGCGTTGACTCCTATGTACCATATGCTGGCAGCTTGAAGGATAATGTGGGCATTACTCTGAGCAAGATTCGTTCCACCATGTGCAACTGCGGTGCTCTCAGCATTCCTGAGCTGCAGAAGAAGGCTCGCCTGACCTTGGTTTCCTCTACCAGTATTGTAGAGGGTGGATCTCACGATGTTGTGCTTCGTGACAGCATAAACCACTAAAATTTGTTTGCTAACAGCTTGGAAGATTTTTTCTTCCAAGCTGTTTTTTTAGTCTTTTTTCATCTATAATGAGTATAATATTAGAAAATTATGCAATTTTAAAGGAGGCCTGGCTATGCGGGTTTTGCTGGCTGAGGATGATCTCAAGTTAGGTAAGCTGATTCAGTACATGCTGGAACAAAATCAGCTTGCTACAGAATGGGTAAAGGATGGGGAGCAGGCATATGATTATGCTTCCTACGATGAATATGATGTGATAATCTTGGACTGGATGATGCCCAAGATGTCCGGTGTAGAGGTATGTAAAAAACTGCGGGCCAATGGCTATCAAAAGGCTATTATGCTTTTGACAGCCAGGGATGCTGTGGAGGATAGGGTTGCCGGGCTGGATGCTGGCGCTGATGACTATCTGGTAAAGCCCTTTGAATTTGATGAGCTTATGGCCAGGTTAAGGGCCTTGGGGCGCCGCAGCAGCCAGAAGATTCAGCTGGATGTTATGGAGCTGGGAGAGTTTTCCTTGGATAGAACCTCTAAAGTTTTGCGCCACAAGGATAGCATTATTCAGCTTTCCCCTAGAGAATTTCAGATTTTTGATTTGCTGGTACAGAATGTGGGGATTGTGGTGCCAAGAGATATTATTTTGGATCGTATCTGGGGACTGGAATCTGAGGTTAGCTCCAACAATATAGACTCCTATGTGAAGCTGCTGCGAAAAAAGCTGGAGGCTGCTGAGGGGAAATTCCTGATTAATACGATAAGGGGTGTTGGCTATAAACTGGAGATTAAATAAATGTAAGCTTACCAACATGTTTTATCAAAGCCGTTGGCGACTGGCAATTCTCTATACCTCCATGATGTTCTGTATTTTTGCGGTGATGATCTTTATGGGCTATAGAGGAATGTTGTGGGCAGTTAGTTCGGAGCAGGCTAGGGAACTATTAGGAGTGGTCAAGGATATAGCTGATGCTGATGCCTTGCTGATGCAAAAGGACGATATGCCAGAGGACTTGGGGTATAGAGAGAGGATGTTTTTCTATGCCTTTGATTTGCATGGGAATTTGCAATATTATTCCAAGGCACCTCAGCGGCTGGAGGATGATGTGTTGGCCCTGATTCAGGACGGCCAGGTGCCCTTTTATGATGTGGCCACCTTTGAGCTTAGTGATGATAAGGTAATGATTATCACTGCCTCTTATATCACTTTTAATGATCGAATTATCGGTGTGGTATACCTAGGTAAAGATATTAGTGCACTCTATCGAGGGGCTACCAAATATGCCTATTTTCTTTTAATGTTGGCTCTTGTGGCTCTTATATTGGCGGGTATTTTAGGATATTATTTATCTGGCTGTGTGATACGGCCTATGCAAAATGCTTATGAAAAGCAAAGGCAGTTTACGGCAGATGCTTCCCACGAACTGCGGACACCTCTTAGTGTGATTATGTCCTCGGCGGATTTGTTGTATAATGATCCATCCATAGAGTCCCCGTTCCTAAAGCAGGTTATTGCGGATGTAAAGGATGAGGTTAAGAAAATGAGCAAGCTGGTAGGAGATTTGCTGGTAATTGCTCGCAATGATAACAATGCAGAAAAGCTGAATCTGCAGGATTTTGACCTTAGCGGCTCCTTGCATCAGGTGGTGCGGAATATGCAGCCTGTGGCAGAGAAAAAACATATTGAAATTCAGGATAATGTACCAGAGGGAATTGTCTGTCATGGTGATGAGCAAAAAATCAAGCAGCTGATACTCATTCTGGTGGATAATGCCGTGAAGTATACGCCGGAAAATGGCTGTATCAAGGTTTCCGCTCAGATTTTGAAAAACAAAAAAATCCGTTTCAGTGTAGCAGATAATGGTATCGGCCTTAATGAAGAGGATAAGGCCAAGATATTTGAACGCTTCTACCGGGTAGATAAGGCTCGTTCCAGAGCTATGGGAGGCAGTGGCTTGGGCTTGGCTATCGCCAAGGATATAATAGATGGTCACAAAGGCTTTATTTATGTGGAAAGTCAGCTGGGCAAGGGTACTACCTTTGCTGTAGAATTACCGTGAAAAAACTAAAAGACAAAAAGTCAAAAACAAATCTTGACTTTTTGTCTTTTTTGTTTATAATAAAAATCAAAAGAATAAAATCATGTTAAATGAAATCATCTCATTGTGAAAGGTGGAGAGATTATGGAACAGGAAAAATATACTCAGAGAGTTTTGAATACATTGCAGGCTGCCCAACAGAATGCGGCTTTGCACTATCATCAGGAAATCACCAGCTTGCATGTGTTGCTGGCCTTGGCTCAGGAACCAGAGGGGCTGCTGGAAACAATCTTCCAGGAAGCTAATGTTGACCTGGGTATGCTGAAGGAAAGACTGGAGCAGGAGCTGCGGAAGATTCCTAGTGTCAAGGGACAGGATAGATTGTCCATGAGCGTGGAGCTGAGCAGAGTTATTGGTAAATCTGATCAGCTGGCTAACAGCATGAAGGATGATTATATCAGTACTGAGCATTTGCTGTTGGCTATAGTGGAGGATGGCAGTGACGAGGTTAGAGATATCTGTCGTGCTTTTGGCTTGACCAAGAATGGTATAGCCAACTCCATTAAGAAAAACAGAAAGCAAAATGTAAACTCTGCCAACCCAGAGGATGGCTACAAAGCTCTGGAAAAATACGGCCGTGATTTGACACAGGTGGCTCGTCAGGGCAAGCTGGATCCAGTTATTGGCCGTGATGATGAAATTAGAAGAACCATTGAGATTTTGTCCCGCCGTACCAAAAATAACCCTGTGTTGATTGGTGAGCCAGGTGTTGGTAAAACCGCTATTGTAGAGGGATTGGCTCGGAGAATTGTGGCTGGCGATGTACCTGAGTCTTTGAAGAACAAGACCTTGTTCTCCTTGGATATGGGTGCTTTGGTGGCTGGTGCCAAGTATCGGGGTGAGTTTGAGGAGAGATTGAAATCAGTTCTCAACGAGGTAGTAAAATCTGATGGACAGATTTTGCTGTTTATTGATGAGGTACATACTGTGGTAGGTGCTGGTGCTACTGACGGTGCTATGGATGCCGGCAACCTGCTGAAGCCAATGATGGCTCGTGGTGAGCTGCGCTGTATTGGTGCTACTACTTTGAATGAGTACCGCAAGTACATTGAAAAGGATACTGCCTTGGAGCGTCGTTTCCAGCCGGTTATGGTTGGTGAACCATCTGTAGAGGATACTATTTCCATTCTCCGTGGCTTGAAGGAGCGTTATGAAGTACATCATGGTGTACGGATTCGTGATGCGGCTCTGGTATCTGCAGCAGTGCTGTCTGACCGATACATTTCTGACCGTTTCCTGCCAGATAAGGCTATTGATTTGGTGGATGAGGCTGCTGCCAAGCTGAGAACTGAAATTGAATCCATGCCTGCACCATTAGATGAGGTGCGCCGTAAGATTCTTCAGCTGGAAATTGAGGAGCAGGCTCTCCAGAAGGAAACTGATGCAGCCGGTCAGGAAAAGCTGGCTAGCATTCGCAAGGAAAAGGAAGGCTTGCAGGCTCAGCAGAAGGAATTGCAGGCTCAGTGGGATTCTGAGAAGCAGGCAATTTTGCGAGTTCGTGGCATCAAGAAGGAAATGGATAATGTTCGCAGTCAGATGGAAAGTGCAGAAAGAGATTACGATCTGAACAAGCTATCTGAATTGAAATATGGTCGTCTTCCAGAGCTGCAGAAGAAGCTGCAGGTTGAGGAGGAATCCATTGCTGCCAAGGGCGCTGACAGCCAGCTTTTGAAGGAAGAAGTTGGTGAGGAGGATATTGCCAAGGTAGTAAGCCGTTGGACTGGCATTCCTGTTACCAAGATGCTTACCGGTGAAAGGGAGAAGCTGCTTCATTTGGAGGATGTGCTCCATGAGCGGGTAATTGGTCAGGATGAGGCTGTTAAGGTAGTCAGCGAGGCTATTTTGCGAGCTAGAGCAGGTATCAAGGCTCCAGAACGGCCAATTGGTTCCTTTATCTTCCTTGGCCCTACTGGTGTTGGTAAAACTGAGCTGGCCAAGACTCTGGCAGAGGCTCTCTTTGATGATGAACGCAGCATGATTCGTATTGATATGAGTGAGTACATGGAGAAACACTCTGTATCCCGTTTGATTGGTGCGCCTCCGGGATATGTGGGCTATGACGAGGGTGGCCAGCTGACAGAGGCTGTTCGCCGTCACCCATATAGCGTTATTCTGCTGGATGAAATCGAAAAAGCTCATAGAGATGTGTTTAATGTCCTGCTGCAGATACTGGATGATGGTCGTCTTACCGATGGCAAGGGCAGAGTGGTAAACTTCAAGAATACAGTTATTATCATGACCTCTAATCTGGGTTCCCATGAGATTTTGAACAAGGCTCCAGAAGAAGCAGAGAAGGCTGTTAAGGAAATTCTGAAGGAATATTTCCGTCCAGAGTTCTTGAACCGTGTAGATGATATTGTGGTATTCAAGGGCTTGGCCAAGGAGCAGGTAAAGAATATTGCCGCTCTCCTGCTGCAGCAGCTTAATGACCGTCTGGAAAAGCAGATAAAGATGCATCTTACTTGGGACGACAAGGCTTTGAATCTCTTGGCAGAGCAGGGCTTTGATCCAGCCTTTGGTGCCCGTCCACTCCGTCGTCTGTTAAGCCATACTGTAGAAACTGAGCTGAGTAAATCCATTATCAAGGGTGATGTTAGCGAAGGTGATACTGTGGCTATGACAGTGGAAAATGGACAGCTGGTATTCAACAAAAAATAATTTTTACTTGAAATCAAGCAAATGATTTGATATACTCTTAACTACACAAGTTAATAAGCAAATGCAAAGATGGGGAGTAGTAGTATTGCAGTACCCTTCAGAGAGCTGTCGGTTGGTGCGAGACAGCAGGCAGTGCAATGTGAACTGGCCCTGGAGCAGCACCCTGAACCTTTGGTGTAGGCGGTGCCGGGAACTGGCCGTTACAACAGGAGGATATGTCAGTATCCGTAAATGAGTGCACACAGCAATGTGTGAATATGAGTGGTACCACGGAGTTTTAAGCTTCGTCTCTGTAAAAGGAGACGGAGCTTTTTTGTTGCCATCGTCTCCGTAGATAGTTTTTGCGTAATCAAGCAAGGGAGAGATTGATGATGGAAAATGTAAAAAAGTATCAGCCTGGTTATTTTATGCCCCCAACTATTGATATGAGCTGGGCTCAGAAGCAGTTCCCAGACAAGGCACCAACCTGGTGCTCTGTTGACCTGCGAGATGGCAATCAGGCTCTGGTTATACCTATGAGTCTTGATGAGAAGATAGAGTTCTTCAAGATGCTGGTTAAGATTGGCTTCAAGGAGATTGAGGTTGGCTTCCCAGCAGCCTCTGAAACTGAATATACCTTCCTGCGCCGTTTGGTGGATGAAAATCTGATTCCAGATGATGTAACTGTTCAGGTATTGACTCAGGCTAGAGAGCATATTATAAAAAAGACCTTTGATGCTCTAAAGGGTGTTAAGAACGCCATTGTTCATGTATACAATTCCACCTCCTTTGCCCAGCGTCAGCAGGTATTCCGCAAGAACAAGGAAGAAATCAAGCAGATTGCCATTGATGGTGCCAAGCTTTTGCAGAAGCTCACTGAGGAGGCTGGAGCTAACTATCGCTTCGAGTATTCTCCAGAGAGCTTTACCGGTACTGAGCCAGAGTACGCTTTGGAGGTATGTAATGCCGTGCTGGATGTATGGAAGCCAACTCCAGACCGCAAGGCTATTATCAATATTCCTGTTACTGTGGAAATGTCCATGCCTCATATTTATGCCATGCAGGTAGCTTATATTTCCCAGAACCTGAAATATCGTGATGCAGTGGAGCTTTCCCTCCATCCTCATAATGATAGAGGCTGTGGCGTAGCTGATTCCGAGATGGGCCTGCTGGCTGGTGCTGACCGTATCGAGGGTACTCTCTTTGGTAACGGCGAGCGTACTGGTAATGCTGATATTGTAACCATTGCCATGAATATGTATGTATTAGGCGTAGATCCTAAGCTGGATTTCTCCAATATCCATGAGTTGGTGGAGCTTTATGAAAAGGTTACTAGAATGCATGTCCATGAGCGTCAGCCATATGCAGGTGCCCTGGTATTTGCAGCTTTCTCTGGTTCCCATCAGGATGCTATTGCCAAGGGCATGAAGTGGCGTGAGGAGCAGGATCCAGATCATTGGACTGTACCATATCTGCCAATAGATCCTCATGATGTAGGTCGTGAATATGAAGCAGATGTTATCCGCATCAATAGCCAGTCTGGCAAGGGCGGTGTAGCCTACATTATGGAGCAGAAATATGGTATTTCCATGCCAAAGAAGATGCGGGAGGATTTCGGCTACTGTGTTAAGGATGTATCCGACCACAAGCATAAGGAACTGCTGGGAGATGAAATCTATCAGATATTCCATGATAATTATGTAAATGTTTCTACTCCGTATAACCTCATTGATTTCAGCTTGAAAAAGGAAGTAGATGGCACCCGCTCCGGCTATGTGGAGCTGGAAATCAACGGCAAGCCAACTGTATTTAAGGCCAAGGGTAATGGTCGTCTGGATGCTATTAGCAATGCTATTCAGGAAAACACTGATGTAAGATATACAGATTTGACCTATAGCGAGCACGCTCTGGAAATTGGTTCCACCTCTCGTGCTATGGCCTATATTGGTGTAACTGGCACAGATGGCAAGATTACCTGGGGTGCTGGTATGGATACAGATATTATTACCGCTTCCGTGATGGCTCTCTTTAGTGCTATTAACCGTATGGTAAAGAAATAATAAGCTTTTATAGATAACATTCTCTTGTCAGTTGGCAGGGGAATGTTATTTTATTTAGGGAATGACTATGCATACTGGAATATATTCCCTTGACTTTACGACGGATAATTCGTAAAATATAATGGTATGGTTGTATGAGAATACAGCTGATGAATGATAATAAACGCCATGAAATGGCAGAATAATAAAAGAAGGAGGTGTGTTATTATCATTGAGATTATACTTGCAGCAATTGCCGCTTTGACAGTAGGTGGTGCCGGAGGCTATATGATGCGCAAGCAGGCTGCCGAAAAGCAGATTGGTTCTGCTGAGGAAGAAGCTCGTCGTATTGTGAAGGCTGCTGAGTCCAAGGGCGAGGCTGCAAAAAAGGAAAAGCTATTAGAAGCAAAGGAAGATGTACATCGTCTTCGTCAGGAATTAGATCGTGAAACCCGTGACCGCCGTAATGAATTGCAGCGTCAGGAGCGCCGTCTGGTGTCCAAGGAGGAGAATCTGGACCGGAAACTGGATTCTTTGGAGAAAAAGGAAGAAAACCTTGCCTCCAAGGAAGCAAAGCTGGAAAAGAGCCAGGCTGCTATTGATGAGCTTCACGAGAAGCAGAAGGCTGAGCTGGAGCGTATTTCCAATTTGACCACTGAAGAAGCCAAGACTATGCTGTTAGCTGAAATTGATGAGGAGCTGCAGCATGAGAAGGCAATGAAAATCAAGGAATATGAGCAGCAGGTTAAGGATGAGGCTGACAAAAAGGCTAGAAATATTATTTCTATGGCTATTCAGCGTTGTGCTGCTGACCATGTAGCAGAAACTACTGTATCTGTAGTTGCTCTGCCTAACGATGAAATGAAGGGCAGAATCATTGGTCGTGAGGGCCGTAATATTCGGGCTCTGGAAACCATGACAGGTATTGACCTGATTATTGATGATACTCCAGAGGCTGTTATTCTCTCCGGCTTTGATCCTGTACGCCGTGAGGTGGCCAGAATTGCCTTGGAGAAGCTGATTGCTGATGGCCGTATTCATCCTACCAGCATTGAGGAAATGGTGAAGAAGGCTCGTCGCGAAGTGGATCAGCGCATCAAGGAGGCTGGTGAGCAGGCTACTTTTGATACCGGTGTTCATGGCCTTCATCCAGAGCTGATTAAGCTGTTGGGCCGTTTGAGATATCGTACCAGCTATGGTCAGAATGTATTGAATCACTCTGTAGAGGTATCCCATTTGGCAGGTATGATGGCTGCTGAGTTGGGCGTAGATGTTATGCTGGCCAAGCGTGCCGGACTCATTCATGATATTGGTAAATCCATTGACAACGAGGTTGAGGGTACTCATGTAACCATCGGTGCAGATATTGCCAAGAAGTATCGTGAGTCCAAGGATGTTATCAATGCTATTATGGCCCATCATGGGGATGCGGAGCCAAATACTGTGGAAGCAGTATTGGTGGCAGCAGCTGATGCTGTATCCGCTGCTCGTCCTGGTGCCCGTCGCGAAAGCCTGGAGTCCTATTTGAAGCGTCTTACCCGTTTGGAGGAGATTGCTGAGGGCTTTAGCGGTGTAGAGCGTTGCTTTGCTATTCAGGCAGGTCGTGAGATTCGAGTTATGGTTAAGCCTGACAAGGTTGATGATGCAGGTGCTGTTATTCTGGCACACGATATTGTCAAGAAGATTGAGTCTGAGCTGGAGTATCCAGGTCAGATTAAGGCCACTATTATTCGTGAAACCCGCGTAGTTGATTACGCAAAATAATTTTGACAAATAAATTGGGCTGTCGTCCTGGGGCGGCAGCCTGTTTTTTTTAAGACACTGGGCAAAAATTCTCTCATAATATCTGTGAGAGGAGGTACCAATTATGAAATTTAAGAAAAATCGTAAAACCACTAGTGAGACATCTATGGACAGCATCCAGCTGGTAGCCTCCCTGCTGATTTGCTTCCCCGAAATGGGGAAGGTTACATTGGACAGCAAAGAGGAGGGAATATGGCTGGATTTTACCCTGAGTCAGAAGCCCTCTGAGGAGAGGATGACCAAGGTAAATCAGCTGTTGACAGACAGCTTGAGACTTTATCATGAGCTTGAAGGAATACAGGGAGCCAGAATGGCTTTCTTTTATGAAACAAGAGCCTTGCATATATTTAGAGATCTGGACAGCCTTACCAAGACCGAAATAGACATGCTGGTTACCTTGGTAAGAGAAAATTTTGCCGATTTGCTTCTGACAGATGGAGTGAGAAATCTGGATGAAGATGCTGTAGAGGCTCAGTCTGAAATGATAGATTATCGTATTCGTTTCCTGCGGGAGAATCACATTGGGGAAAATATGGTAGGCATCCGTGAGGAAGGGCGGGTTATGGTATATTGACAAGGAGATTAGGATGAAGATTATGCTTGTAGGCGATGTGGTAGGACGTACTGGCCGCAAAGCCTTTGATAGATATACAAAAGAACTGCGTCAAAAATATAATGTGGACATGGTTATTGTGAATGGCGAAAATTCTGCTGGTGGCAAGGGAATCAGCCGCAAATCTATGGATGAGTTGTTGCGGGGAGGAGCCGATGTTATTACCTCTGGCAATCATATATGGGATAATCGAGAGGTATATGGCTTTATTGACCAGGAGCCTTATCTGGTACGGCCTGCCAACTATCCACAGGGAGCGCCAGGGAAGGGCTGGTGTATTTATCCTTTCCGCAGCGCCAACGTGGCTGTAATCAACCTTTCTGGCCGGGCCTTTATGCCGGATATGGATTGTCCTTTCCAGAAAATTGAGGATATTTTGTCGGAAATCGGCAATGAGGTAGATATTTTTGTTTTGGATTTCCATGCAGAGACTACCTCAGAGAAAATGGCTATGGGCTTTTATCTGGATGGCAGGGTGCAGGCGGTAGTTGGCACTCATACTCATATTCAGACTTCTGATGCCAGAATATTGCCTAAGGGTACCGGCTATATTACAGATTTGGGTATGGTAGGTCCTTGGCATTCCGTACTGGGGGTAGAGCCAGAGATTATTATTAAGAAGTTTACCACCTGTATGCCAGCCCGCTTTAATGTGGCAGAGGGGCCGGCTGTATATTCTGCTGTAGTAATGGATATTGATACTGCCACTAAAAAAACAGTGAATATAGAGCGTATTTTTATTACAGAATAAATATATTTATGAATAAAGCAGGATTTTTTGTTTTTTTGGCGAATAAGTAGTGAGTGTAAAATATATTTTTCCTTGTTAGCGAGGTATGATTAATGTCAAGCGATTTGCATATGCACACCAGCTGTTCTGATGGTTTGTTAACGCCGGAGGAGCTGGTTCAGGCAGCGAAAGAAGCAGGTCTTAATTTTATAGCAATTACTGATCATGATACAGTAGATGGACTTTGTCAGCTGTATGAAACAGGACTGTATCCTAATGCAGGTATCAAAATTATTCCTGGTATAGAATTTAGTGCCCATCATGATACCAGCGAGATTCATATTCTTGGTTATAATGTTGATATTTATAATAGGGAATTGGTGGAGCGGTTAAACGATGTGGTAGAAGCCCGGTGGATGAGATTTTCTACTATGGTGGAAAAGCTGCAGAATTTGGGTTATGATATATCTGAGACAGATGTATTGGAGATTGCCGATGGCAGTACCTCCATTAGCCGTTCTCATATTGCTCAGGTTATGGTGCGTAAGGGATATTGTGCCAGTGTCAAGGATACCTTTGAGCAGTTGCTGGAAAAGGGCAAGCCTGCCTATGTGTCTCATTATCGTTTGGAGGCAGAGGAAATCATTGATTTGATAAAGAATAGCGGTGGTACGCCGGTGTTGGCCCATCCTAAGCTGATACATAATGATGCTTTGGTGGAGGAGCTTTTGAAAAACGGTATTGAGGGCATTGAAGCTATTTATCCTAAGCATGATGAGGAGGATACCAAGCGGTATCTGGAACTGGCAGAAAAATATCATTTGCTGGTAACTGGCGGCTCTGATTTTCACGGCATACCAGGCAGATGGCCTCAGCAGATAGGAGAATTTGTAGTAGAGGATTGCTATGCTGAGGAACTATACAGAGAGCCTGAGCTATAAAGGGGTTCTTCTAGCAAGATGCTGAAAATAGGCAAGATTGGATTTCTGGATATAGAAAATGGAGGGTACTATGGAGGTTATAGCTTTAGTGGGGCCAAGTGGCACCGGAAAAAGTCATCGTGCTCTTTTGGTTGCCCATAACAACCAGGCAGATGCCATTATTGATGATGGCCTGCTGATAAAGGACGGCAAAATAATTGCCGGTAAATCTGCCAAGCGGGAGCAGAATAAGGTACTGGCTGTGAAGCGAGCTATCTTTGTGCTGCCAGGTCATGCAGAGGAAGTACGCAAAGCAATTGAAGAAACTAAGCCCGTGCGGATTCTTATTCTGGGTACATCCGAGAATATGGCACGAAAAATAGCCAAAGCGCTGAAACTGCCAGAGATTTCCCATTTTGTGCATATTGAGGAAATTGCTACTCAGTCTGAAATGGAGAAGGCTCGCTTCCATAGATTGCGGGAGGGCAAGCATATTATTCCTGTACCAACCATCGAATTGAAGCCACATTTTTCTGGTTATCTGGTAGATCCTATAAACTCTTTCTTGAAGAAGAAGCGAGGAGATGGGGATAGACGGCGGACTCTAGGAGAAAAATCCATTGTGCGTCCCGTATTCAGCTATTATGGCAAGCTGATTATTGATGACTGGGCCTTGAAGGCTATTGTTCGCAAGCTGCTGGTAGACGGAGAGAATGTTACCAAGGTAGCTGATATAAAGATAGAGCATGTCTACAAAGGGGATGGGGAAGTAGGTTTTGAATCAGCTGGTATCGTTATTGGCTGTGAGGTAGTTATTACCTACGGCAAGCATATTCCTACTTTGGTACAGAAGCTGCAGACTCAGGTTCGCAAGGATGTGGAGTATATGACAGGCATGGTGGTTAAGAAGGTTAATATTACCATTAAGGCTTTGTTTGTTCAGCCTAAGCGGTTCTAAAACAGAATAATATATTTTAGGGGAGTATTTCTGGCTTGTGCTGGGAGTGCTCCCTGTTTTCTTGGACACAAAAAAACCGCTTCCAAAGAAGCGGTTAATACTCAATGGCAGGGGTAGCAGGACTCGAACCTACGAATGCTGGATTCAGAATCCAGTGCCTTACCAACTTGGCGATACCCCTATATGAAGTTCCGTTGCTCAATCACAACAATGAGTATTATACAGATAAGATGAGAGGATGTCAAGGAAATTTTTTGAAAAAATGTTTACCAGAATAATGGATTTTTGCTCAAATTTGTGTATAATAAGGGTATGAAGATATAAATCTGATTGCGGGAGGTTTTTTATGAAATACGAATTTACAGAAGAATATTATACTGGCATTCCCATGATTGATGAAGAGCATGCCAAGCTTTTTGAAATTGCCAATAGAGCCTATGAATTGCTGACAAATCAGTTCAAGATGGACAAATATGATGAAATTGCAGATGTTCTTGAGGAACTGAAGGATTATACCAAGTACCATTTTGGTCATGAAGAAGAGTATATGAAGAGCATAAACTATGGCAAGCGATTTAGCCAGATGCATCAGCATACCCAGTTTATCGAAAAGTTGGAATCCTATGATCTAAAGAATATTGATGAAAATCAGCAGGCAGGTCTCTTGGAGATTATTGATTTTCTGGCTGTATGGCTTCAGGGCCATATTAAGGGTATGGATAAGCGCATTCCTAAGGTAGAAGCATAATTTTTCTGTAAACATCTCTATGTACTATGCATGGGGGTGTTTTTTCTTGTTTGCCTTGTACTTTACTTTTGCAATAGTATGTGTTAATATGACAACGATGGACGGTATTCATTACAGCCTTGGCTGTGCAGGAACTGTACTATCTTTTTCTTGAATCGCCAATTCATCCGGGTATGAAGGTGGTGATATATATGAAAATTGGTTTTATTGGAGCAGGCAGGGTAGGTTTTACCCTAGGCAAGTATTTTTGTGAACATGGTGTAGAAGTTGCAGGTTACTATAGCCGCAATATTCAATCTGCCCAGGAGGCAGCAGAGTTCACTAACAGCCAGGTTTATGATGTACCAGCAAAGCTGCTGGAGGCTTGTGATATATTGTTTTTGACTGTTCCGGATGGAATAATTCCTCAGATATATAGGGAATTGTGCCAAGAATCGATTCGAGGGAAGATACTGTGTCACGCTAGCGGTGCTGCAGCTGCCGGTGAGACTTTTCCTGATATAGAGGCTCGGGGAGCCTGTGGATACTCAGTTCATCCGTTATTTGCTGTAAGTGATAAATATCACTCCTACAGGGAATTAACGGATGTTTTTTTTGCCTTAGAGGGAACAGCTTCCAGGCTGGATGATATGCTGAAATGGCTAAGAAGTACAGGTCTTAAGGTGCAGGTTATTGATTCTAAATGCAAGCCCAAGTATCATGCTGCAGCTTCCATTGTCAGCAATCAGGTAGTAGCTCTTTTTGCTGAGGCTCAGGCTATGCTGATGGAATGTGGGTTTCAGCCAGAAACAGCTATGGATGCTTTGAAGAAGATTTTTCTGGGTAATGCCAAGCATGTGGCTCAGGTAGGGCCTGTTAAGGCACTGACAGGACCAGTACAGCGAGGAGATGTTTCCACAGTGGCCAAGCACTTATCTATGCTGGAAAAGCCTAAGGATAGACTGCTGTACCTGCTTTTGTCAGAAAGACTGATGGAAGTTGCTAAAAAGGGCAAAGCTGATTATCAGGAAAAAGCCATGAGAGATTTGCTGGATAACAGCTATAGCCAATTATTGGCAGAGGAATATAGCAGACTCAAAGGGGATAGAAATTGAGTCGATTTTGATAGGAAAGGAAGATATATTATGAAGAATACAGTAGCAACCTTTTTGAAGATGAAGCAGCAGGGTGAGAAGATTTCCATGCTTACCTGCTATGATTACTCCACCGCCAAGCTGGAGGAGGAAGCTGGTATTAATGGTATTCTGGTAGGGGACTCTCTGGGAAATGTTATGTTGGGACTGCCTGATACCATTTCCGTTACTATGGAGGATATGATTACCTTTGGCCATGCTGTAGCCAGAGCTTGTCATAATACTATGGTGGTTATTGATATGCCATTTATGTCTTATCAGGTGTCTGTAGAGCAGGCCGTAATGAATGCAGGCCGTTTGATGAAGGAAGGCCGGGCCAATGCTGTTAAGCTAGAGGGAGGCGCTGCAGTATGTCCTCAGATTAAGGCTATTACAGATGCAGGTATTCCTGTTATGGCACATTTGGGCCTTACTCCTCAGTCTGTTAACGCATTAGGTGGCAATCGTGTTCAGGGTAAAACCGAGGCCGGTGCTCAGAAACTGATTGAGGATGCTTTGGCTATTCAGGAGGCTGGTGCCTTTGCCGTGGTTCTGGAATGTATTCCTGCCAAGCTGGCGGATATGATTACCAAGAAGCTGGATATTCCTACCATCGGTATTGGTGCGGGAGCTGGCTGTGACGGACAGATTTTGGTTTATCAGGATATGTTGGGGCTGTTTAGCGAATATACACCAAAATTTGTGAAGCACTTTGCAGAGCTGGGGGGAGCTATGAAGGAAGCCTTCCAGGCCTATGATAGAGAGGTTAAGGCTGGCAGCTATCCTGCTCCAGAGCATACCTTTAAGATTGATGATGATGTCTTAGAAAAATTGTATTAATTTTCTATTCACCATTAGCTTCAAATATGTTAAAATAGAGTGTGAAATTTAAATTTGAGGTTGATTATGCGTATTATTACAGGCTCGGCCAAGGGCTGCAATTTGAAAACTCCCAAGGGAATGAGTACCCGTCCTACATCTGACCGGGTAAAAGAATCCCTATTTAGTATTCTAGGCAGTGATGCCTGCGGCAGAGTGCTGGATATTTTTGCTGGTACTGGAGGTTTGGGGCTGGAGGCTCTAAGCAGGGGAGCGGATAGCTGTACCTTTATAGACAAGGCTACCACAGAGATTATTGCGGATAACGCCAAACATACCCGCTTGGCAGATAAGTGCCAGATTCTCAAAGGAGATGTTTTTGCCCAGCTTCGCAGATTGGAGACGGCAGGCCAGCAATTTGACCTGGTATTCTGTGATCCACCCTATCATCAGGGATTGGCCCACAGGGCTTTGGAGCAGTTGGAGAATAGCCAATTGCTGGCTCCAGATGCCATTGTGATCATGGAGTACGGCGGCGATGAGCCTGAATTGCCAGCTACCACTAGTCTGCAACTGGTCAAAAAGCAGCAATATGGCAAAACAACTCAGATAAATTTTTATCATCTGCCTGTAGAGGAAGGTTGATTGCATATGAAAAGAGCCATCTGTCCGGGCAGCTTTGATCCGGTTACCCTTGGACATATTGATATATTTCAGAGAGCTTCCCATATTTTTGACGAGGTTTATATAGGGGTTTTTAACAATATCCGCAAGAAGCCTCTTTTGTCTGTGGAGGAGCGTATTGACCTGCTGGCGCAGGCCACAGATCATCTTGATAATATCAAAGTAATCTCTTTTGACGGCCTGTTGGCTGATTATATGATCAAGGAAGATATTCAGGTGATAGTTCGGGGCCTTCGCTCAGTAACAGATTATGAATATGAGCAGGGGCAGGCTCAGATTATCAAGGCCATGCATCCGGAGCTGGATACCATGTTCCTGTTAGGGAAGCCGGAATACAATAGCTTTAGTTCCTCTGTGGTGCGGGAGATTATCAGATTTGGCGGGAATTGTTCCAAACTGGTACCTCACAATGTATATAGATATTTGAAGAGTAGAATTTGATTTTAGAATAAAGGGTGGTATTATCTATGAATGAAGAAGCTATGCTGAAAATTGATGCGGCAATAGACGAAATTGAGAATTATGTGTCTGGGGCACATAGAGTTCCTCTTTTGGAAAAGGTACTGGTCAAGGATGATGAGCTTTTTCATTTGATGGATAATCTTCGTAACGAGATTCCCCGTGAGGTAAGCGAGGCTCTGGAAGTGTGCCATCGCAGGGATGAAATTATTAGTGTGGCTCAGAATGAAGCAGACAAGATTATTGAAAGAGCCAATAAGGAAGCTCAGGAGATTATTGATAAGGCTAAGCTTTTTGCCCAGAAAACCGTGGATGAAAATGTCCTGGTAATTCAGGCCAAAGAGGAAGCTATGAATGTTAAGAATCAGACTGAGGAAAGTGTCAAGAAGCTTCAGGATGAGACTACTGCCTGGGTACAGCAGCAGAGAGAAGAAACCGATGCCTATGTGAAGCAGCAGCGAGAGGAAAACGAGGCTTATGTAAAGCAGCTGAAAGAAGATGCTGAGCGTTATGCTGTGCAGATGTTTGACCATGTACTGGCTAATATGAATTCTGCTATCAATGCCATTCACAACGATGTGGGCGGCGTAATGCAGGCTATGAATCAGGCCAAGGAGCAGATTCATTCTGCCAACAAAAAAGTATAACCAGGTGTCCTATGTTCCCAACCTCTAGGGGTGGGATGTTGTGCTAATACTAGGGAGAGTCATGATAATGCCATTTTGGGCAGATATCATGGCTCTTTTTCTTAAAAATAGAAAAAATGCTTGCTGAATGTCAAAATGTCAAATATAATATAAGTAAAGGTCAAATTGTCAAGCAAATTAAAAGAAACAGGGTGTTATTATGAGCAATATAGCAGATTTAATTGAAGATTATATTTTGACCAGATTGGCGGAACAGCAGACAGGGCAGGTGGAACTTCGTCGGACAGATATAGCTGACGAAATTTCCTGTGCCCCCTCTCAGATTAGCTATGTGCTAAATACCAGATTTACCCATGACAAGGGGTTTTCTGTAGAATCACGCCGTGGTTTGGGAGGCTTTATCAGAGTAGTACGGGTGCCTTTGAAGAATATTATTTATCAGGAAATGCTGGAGAAGCTGGACCAGGATACGGATTTTGTGGAAATCAAGGCCATGCTGCGTTATTTGATACAGCATGAAATGATTAGTACCAGAGAGTGTACTTTGCTTTTGCAGACTGCCAAGTCTGCCTATGAGAATATGCCTCCTGAGCCTAGAACCAAGCTGCTGCGAGCATTGTTCAGCACCTTGGCGCAATTTTCCTGAAAAGAGCTTCCTAAGCCTTTATTAAAGAAAGGGACAGGTGTGGCAAATGGCAAAATACAACAGACTGGGACGGCAAAGCTTTTGGTATAGCCTTGGCAATTTTTTTCTGAATTTTGCCATTGCTGTAGTATGGCTGGGGAGATGGACTATCAAGCTTTTAAAGCAGTGCTGGCGGAAATGGAGATAAAAAAGCATGGCAAAGAAAAAGACAATGTATGTATGCCAGAACTGTGGCTATGATACTCCCAAATGGCTGGGGAAATGTCCCGGCTGTGGTCAGTGGAATACCTTGGTGGAGGAGATTGTCAAGGAGGAACGTAATGTTTCTCGGGGATTGAATTTGGGGTTGTCCCAGTCCAGCACCCCCTGTCCTATCAGTGAGGTAACTGTGGAGGATTTGCCTAGAATGACCACAGGCTCTCAGGAGCTGGACAGGGTACTGGGAGGGGGGATTATTCCCGGCTCTATGGTATTGATTGTAGGTGATCCAGGTATTGGCAAATCCAGTCTTACCTTGAAGGTGTGTGCCAATGAAGCGGCTCTAGGGAAAAAGGTTCTCTATGTAACTGGTGAGGAAAGTGTTCGTCAGGTGAGAATGCGAGCCGATAGACTGGAGGCTGTTCACAATGATTTGCTGGTGGTAAGCGAAACCAATCTGGAAAACATTGAGCACCATGTAGAGAAGCTAAAGCCTGATTTGCTGGTGGTGGATTCCATTCAGACCATTTTTCGGCCAGATATTCAAAGTGCTCCCGGCAGTGTCAGCCAGGTACGGGAATGTGCGGTAGAAATTCTGCGGGTAGCCAAAACCAATGGTATTGCTGCCTTTGTGGTGGGACATGTAACCAAGGACGGCACCTTGGCTGGACCTAGAGTTTTGGAACATATTGTGGATACGGTTTTGTATTTTGAAGGCGGCAGCAATTCAGAATACAGATTGTTGCGGGCGGTGAAAAATCGTTTTGGCAGTACCAATGAAATCGGTATTTTCGAAATGAGGGAAACAGGCCTGATAGATGTACCAGATGCCTCCAAATTGTTTTTGTCTGAGCGGACTGATGAGGCAGGCAGTATTATTGTGCCTACTGTGGAGGGAACCAGGCCTCTGCTGGTGGAGGTGCAGGCTCTGGTGGCTCAGACTCCCTATGTGCCTCCTAGACGAACTTCGGATTCTGTGGACATCAAGAGATTGCAGCTGTTGTTGGCGGTGTTGGAGAAAAGGGTTCATTTGGCCATTGGTGCCTGTGATGTTTTTGTCAAGGTTGCTGGTGGTATTCGCATAGATGAGCCTGCAGCAGACTTGGGAATTTGTGTGGCTATGGCCTCCAGCTTTGCTAACCGCCGCTTACGGCCTCAGACTATAGTTTTTGGAGAGGTGGGGCTGTCTGGAGAAGTCCGGGCGGTAAGCCAGGCAGAGGGCAGACTTAGAGAGGCCGCCAGATTGGGCTTTACCAGTGCTGTACTGCCAAGAAAGAACTATGAACAACTAAAGGGAGAAAAGGCTTTGACTGGCATGAAGCTGTATGGCGCAGGTGATCTTACCGAAGCCTTGCGATATGCCATGCCTAGAGAATAACAGTTGAATTTAGATAATATATTGACATGATTCTATATATATGATAAAATTACTACTTTTCTTATGAATTAATTTGTGCTATAATTTAATTGTGTGGTTAATTGATAAGAGGGGGTGTGTTTGTTGCAGGTTGGTGATCAGGTGGTTTATCCTATGCACGGCGCAGGAGAAATCACAGGTATTGAAGAATGTGAGATTATGGGCACTGTAAAGCAGTATTTCATTCTCCAGCTGCCAATAGGCGGTATTAGGATTATGATTCCCACGGACAATACAGAGGGTATCGGCCTGAGGCAGATTTCCCCGCCAGAAACTATAGAGCAGGTGGCTGGGGTATTGCAGCAGCCTGGTGAGAAGCCTGTAGGCAGCTGGAACAAGAGGTTCCATATTAATCTTAACAGATTGAAGTCTGGAGATATTCTGGAGGTGGCAGCGGTAATTCGCAACCTGATTCTTCAGGATAGGCGCAAGCGGATTTCCGGTGGCGAGAAACGCCTCTTGGACTTGGCAAGACAGATTTTCCTCAGTGAGTTGTCTTATGCCTTGGCTGGTTCTGTGGAGCAGGCTGAGGAATGGCTGATGGAGCAGATTGATAAGAAGGATAATTAGTCTATAGTCTCTACAAAGAATATTGACAGCCTGTTTGTGCGACAGGCTGTTTTTATGCTAATGGTTTGTCAAATAAACACTTTAACTGATTGTGGGACTAAAGGAGCAAATATTAAGTAACTGATTTTATAGACAAATATGTATATTGGTGATATAATGTGTCT
>SAMEA3663090__coassemble_96_pt1 | contig 44804 bp, 44 predicted proteins | sample SAMEA3663090__metabat2_low_PE_027 | metagenome-assembled genome bin SAMEA3663090 (sample SAMEA3663090) | pig gut metagenome | biome: pig gut; feature: pig-associated habitat; material: faeces | place: France | collected 2012 | reverse complement strand
AGAGTATATGTATGCCATTATGCAAATAAGTCGTTGGCTCTACAAATCAGAATTTCCCCTATTAAAATATTATAGCGCAAGCACAACATACTACGCTATTTGACTAAAATAAACAAACATTTTATTCTTGTGTTAAATAGATATTTGGGTTATAATAAGAACATAACATATAAAATGCGTTGTAATAATACAAAAGGAGGGGTAAATTTATGGATGCATTGCTGTTATCGCGATGGCAGTTTGCCATTACCACCGTATATCATTTTCTATTTGTTCCAATTACGCTGGGATTATCCATCTTCGTGGCGTTGCTGGAAACATGTTATGTTCGTACGAAACGTCCTGCTTGGAAGGAAACTAGTCGCAAGCTGGTACGCTTTTTTGGCACTCTTTTCATTATTAATTTCTCTATGGGTGTAGTAACTGGTATTGTGCAGGAATTTCATTTTGGCATGAACTGGTCAGAATATGCTCGCTTCATGGGAGATATTTTTGGCGCTCCGCTGGCCTTGGAAGCACTGACAGCATTTTTTCTGGAATCTACCTTTATTGGTATTTGGATTTTTGGCTGGGATAAGCTGTCCGAAAAAGCCCATTGTATCTGTATTTGGATAGTGGCGTTTGCCAGCAACCTTTCGGCATTTTGGATTCTAGTGGCCAATTCCTTTATGCAGCATCCAGTAGGCTATGCTATTAGCAATGGTCGGGCAGAAATGACAGATTTTCTGGCTTTAATTACCAATCCCTATGTTATAGGCGAATATTCACATACTCTGTTTTCGGCTATTGCAACAGCAGGCTTCCTTGTAATAGCTGTTTCAGCCTGGAAGATTCTTCATGACGAGGTTTCCCGTCAGGCCTTTACTCAAACCCTGAAAGCTGGTGGCATCTTTATGCTATTAGGTCTGTTTGCAGCTATGGGCAGTGGTCATATGCATGCCCAGTATCTGGCTCAGGCCAATCCTATGAAGTTATCTTCCTTTGAAGCACTCTGGGAAACTGAGGATCCTGCTCCTTTTGCCATTATAGCTGATATCAACGAAGTAGAGCATAAGAACGATATGGAGATAACCATTCCAGCTATGTTTTCCATGATGCTGTACAATGAGCCATCAGGGGCTGTAACTGGTATTAATCAGCTGCAGGAGGAATATGCTGACCAGTACGGTCCTGGGGAATATCGTCCTGATGTGACAGGCATGTTCTGGAGCTTCCGTATTATGATTGGCTTAGGTGGACTTATGTTGCTCTTAGCATTTGTGGCGGCCTACCTGGGTTGGAAGAAGTGTCCTATGAATTTTCCTATATTTTTGAAGCTTTTGCCGTGGCTGCTGCCACTGCCATTTATCGCTAACAGCGTTGGCTGGTATATTGCAGAAGGTGGACGTCAGCCTTGGATTGTCTTTGGTCTCCAAAAAACTAGCGAGGCTGTTTCGCCAAATCTGACCAGTTCTGATGTGTGGTTGACCATGGTAGGCTTTACCCTTATCTATCTGGTTTTGGCTATAGCAGCCCTTTGGATTGCTGTGGGCTTTATAAAGAAAACCCACATTGCCTTTGACGAAGGGAGGAAAGCATGATGGACCTCACTGTTATTTGGTTTATTCTCATAGTTGTACTCTTTACAGGCTTCTTTATTCTGGAAGGCTTTGATTATGGTGTGGGAGGACTTATGCCTTTCCTATCTGATGATACCAAGGAACGGGGGGAGATTCTTCGTACTATTACCCCGGTGTGGGATGGTAATGAGGTATGGATGATTACTGCCGGTGGTGCCATGTTTGCTGCTTTTCCTCATGTTTATGCTACCATGTTCTCAGCTTTTTATTTGGCTTTGTTTCTGATGCTGGTGGCACTGATTTTGAGAGGTGTAGCCTTTGATCTGCGAGGTCGTCATGAATCTGTTGGCTGGCAGAAATTTTGGGATAGAGCTATTTGCTTCGGCAGTGTTGTTCCTGCCTTTCTTTGGGGTGTAGCGGTTACGGATTTGATTGCTGGCATACCCATCAATGAAAAAATGATTTATACAGGGGGCTTCTTTGACCTGTTAAGCCCATATTCTATTGTAGGAGGACTGGCTTTCCTGTTCGTTTTCCTCTATCATGGTGCTTCCTTCCTGACCTTGCGTCTAGCTAGAGAAAAGCTGATTGGACGTTGCCAGAGCATGGCTATGAAAGTTGGCGGTTTAGCCACTATTTTCTTTGTGGCTTGCATGGGATTGACTATGCAGTATACAGATTTGTTTACCAAGCCTGTGGCGGCTGTGGCACTTTGTGGTGCAGCTGTATTTTTCCTTGTAGCCCTTGGCAGCATGAAAAAAGGCAATGGCAAGGCTAGCTTTTGCCTGAGTACCTTGGCTATAGCAGCTACTACAGTAGCTTTCTTTGCGGGACTTTTCCCAAGATTGATGGTTTCCAGCCTCAATCCTGCCTATAGTCTGACCATTACCAATGCTTCCTCCAGCCCATATACTCTGTCTATTATGACGGTGGCAGCTGGTATATTTGTACCTATTGTTCTGATTTATCAGGCATGGAGTTATCATATTTTCCGTAAGCGTGTTACTCCTAAGGACGCTGAAGAACATTATTGATACAACGAGATATGAAAAAATGCTTCTTCTTCCAGACAATGGTTCACAACAAAGCCATTCTTGCTGGCTATGCCATGTGTGAAACGGGGCGGGCCATGCTGATTGCAGCGGCTGCCTTTTGGGCAGCTACAGTAGTGGATGATGTATTTTTGCAGGAAATGGCACCAAGTGAAACGGCACCAGTTTTATTGATGGCAGCACCGGCTTTGCTGGTGCTGTTTCTTGTGCTTATTTTTTTGTATTTGCTAGGCTTTCTGCTGAATTATCAGCAACAGGAGCTTTCTTATAGGGCTCGCAGCTTAGTAAGGGAAAAGCTTCATGAAAAAATTTTGTCTTCTATAAGTATAAAGGGGCAGGCAGGGGGCGAATCCATACAGATGGATAATCTCCTGCCTCTGGCTCTGGAGCAGGTAGATGCATTGGATTTATGGTTTACCAAAGTTCTGCCGGTAATTTTTGGGTTGGCTATTCACCTGCCCATTTTACTGATTATTTCGGCTGGGACTGATCCGATGACTGGATTACTGATGCTGATTACCCTGCCTATAGCCCCCTTTCTTCTTTATCTTATAGGCCGTGTAAGCCGTGATGCCAGCAAAAAAGAATGGCAGAAGCTAACGGAGCTTTCTGCTGGTTTTGCAGAGCTTTTGCACACCTTGCCTACTGTTAAGCTTTTCCGTCAGGAGAGGAGATTGACAGAGACGGTGGCCAGCCTTAGTGAGAATTTTGCTCAGTCTGCCTTGCTGGTGCTGCAAATTACCTTTATTTCAGCTTTTGCCTTGGAGTTGATTACCACTCTCTCCATAGCCATTGTGGCTGTGAGTATAGGTTTGCGGTTGTTATATGGGCAGCTGACATTTTTTACGGCCTTTTTTGTCCTGTTGGTGCTACCGGAATTCTATCAGCCATTGCGACAGGCAGGAACAGCCTTTCATGGAGGTATGACTGCTTATACGGCGGAAACGTCCCTGGCAGAATTTTTACATTCCAGGGAGGTTAAGACAGAGGCCAATCTGTCAAATGATTTGACTCAGGAGATGGGAGTAATAATAGGCCAGCATATAAGCTTTGGTTACGGAGCAGGATCTCTGCCGATATTGCAGGATAAGAGCTTTGTGGTACCTGCACAGCAAATTACCGTAATCCGGGGAAGCAGCGGCAGCGGCAAAACAACTCTTTTGCGACTTTGTGGAGGATTACTTTCCCCTACGAAAGGTATCTTAAGAAAGTCTAGGGTTCCTTTAAGCTACGTGCCTCAGGAGCCTCATCTATTCAATGGCACGTTGGCAGAAAATATTACCTTGGTATTTGCGACTGATTCCTATAGTGCAGAGGAGCAGGCCAAAATACGTCAAGCCTTGGAGAAAGTTCAATTGCTTGCTTGGGCAGAGCAGCTGCCTCAGGGCATGATGACTCTTTTGGGAGAAGGAGGACAGAATTTGTCTCAGGGGCAGCGAAAACGTTTAGGCTTGGCCAGAGCCATTTATCAGCAACGGGATTTGATTTTGATGGATGAGCCTACGGCAGCCCTTGATTCCGCTACCAGAGCTGAAATCATAAAGGTACTGTGGGAGCTGGCTCAAGGGAGAACCCTGCTTTTGGTTAGCCATGATGAGGATTTGCTGGCTCTAGCGGATAATATTATTTTGCTAGAGCCAGTGGAACAAAATTTAGAGGTGCAGATTGAAACTGAAGAGGAGGTAGTTTTATGAGATTGCTCCATTTACTGTCTCTGGTATCTCCTTGGGCATTACTGCTGGCAAGCCTGGTAAGCCTTGGGGCGGCAGCGGCAGGTATTTGCTTGTTGGGCTCCTCTGCTTGGCTGATTGCCTCTGCGGCTTTATTGCCTCCTCTTTCCGCTTTGGCATTAGGTATCACCGGTGTTCGTGCCTGTGGTATTTTTCGCGCCGTATTTCGTTATGGAGAAAGGTATATTTCTCACCGTCTTGCTTTTCATGGCCTAACTAAGATACGTGTAAGTCTTTACAAAAAAGCTGCTCTGCTGCTGCCCCTGCGGAGAGGTGTGGCCCGACAGGGAGAATTGCTGCATGATTTGTTGGCTGGAGCTGATGAGCTAAGGGACTTTTTTGTGCGGGGGATGCTGCCACCGGTGACAGCAGGTATTTTGACGGTTTGTATTACTTATTGGTTAGCTAGGCATACGGATTTATTTTGGCTTCTGCCCTTATTATTTATTTTACGCTTAGAAATTCCTTTCCTTATTTGGCAAAAAAGTCATCCTGATAGCAGACAGCTGGATGGTGCTTATCGCAGTGCCTTAATGGATATGGGAGCTGGGCTGGATGAATTGTATTTGGCAGGCTCAGCTTCGGCCCGTGGTATTCTCAGACAGGCGGCAGAAGAGAAGCTGCAGGGGGATAAAAAAGCTCGCCTTGTTAATGATAAAGGGGATACCTTGCTCAATATATTGGATGCTTTTGTAGTGATATTGCTTATGGCTAGTATGATTCCCGCTGTGGCATTAGGCGATCTTTCAGGCATTGATTTTGCAGTATATTTTTTGGTATTACAGACCCTTTTGCTTGAATTTCGCATGTTACCAGAAGCTATGCGTCAGATACAGCGCAGTAATAGGGCAGCTTGTTCCCTTTGGCTTTCCCGGGAACAACAGGCAAATGGGGGGCAACGGGAGCAATTGACAGCTCATAAGCAATCATGTTCGCCAGAGCAAAAACAGGCTTTACTTTGGGTTGAGGATTTGTGCTTTTCCTATGGGCAGGGGCAGAATCTCCTATCTCGTATTTCCTTTTCTATACAGCAGGGGCAGCATACAGCCATTGTTGGTGCCAGTGGCTCAGGCAAAACCACGCTGACACAGCTTTTATTAGGCGTTTGGCCACCTGATAAGGGAGGTATTTATTGGCAGGGCAAATCCTATCTGGCTATGGATGTGGAAAATATTCGAAAAAATATCAGTGCCATGCCTCAGGGCAGTGTACTTTTTGCTAAATCCATTCGGGAAAACTTCCGTATTTTATGTCCGGATCTTGAGGAATCAGATATGTGGCAGGCCTTGCAGGATGCTCAGCTGGACACCGTTGTTAAATCCATGGCTCAGGGACTTGATACTCCCTTGGGACAGGATGCCTGTGATTTATCCGGGGGACAGCGGAGTTGTTTGCTTACAGCCCTTGCCATAGCAGGCACAGCGCCCTTGATTATATTGGATGAGCCTACCTGTGGATTGGATAAGCAAAGAGCTTTAAAGCTGATGGAATCCCTTTGGCACCGGATGAAAGCAAGGGAGCAAACCTTGGTGGTTATCACTCATGAGGAAGAACTAACTAAGAAATTTTCTCAGGTTATTCATCTTTAATCTTTGGGTGAAATAGTGTAAAATAATATCATTGAATGATGATATAAAGGAGTGCATTACATGTACTATATTTTAAAGATGCTTAGCTGGCTGGCCTGTAGATTCCCTATGAAAGCCTGTTTGAAGCTGGGAAATTTCTTAGGCAAGCTGACCTGGTTGGTGGTGCCAGAAAAGCGGAAAAAAATGGCCCGGGAAAATATTATTCGCTGTTTGCAGGTGGATGAGCAGGAGGCAGAGCGGATTGCCAAAGCCTCGTGGGTGCAGTTTGGCCCTATGATTATGGAGGTTCTGCGTTATCCAGATCTGATAAAGAATGGCAAAATGTATCAGCATGTGTCCATTGAGGGGCTGGAGTATCTGCTGGATGCGGTACGGGCCGGCAAGGGGGGCATTATTGCCACCAATCACAGCGATAGCTGGGAAATTATGGGAGCGGCCTTGGCTCAATATGGTGTGCCTTTAGTGGGGGTGGCCATGAAGCAGAAGAATAGCCAGGCCAACCGGTTTATTTTGGAATATAGAGAAATGTCCGGTATGCATATTACCTACAAATCTGATGGGCGGGATATGCTGAAGATGATTAAAGATGGCTGGATGATTGGTTTGATTATGGACCAGGATCCTAGCTTGAAATACGGTATTATTCTGGATTTCTTTGGGCGGAAAACCAATTGTGTTACAGGGCCAGCCACTTTGGCAAGGATACAGAATGCCCCTATTTTTCCGGGACAGATTCAGCATCGGCCAGATGGGGGGCACCATATAACCATTTTCCCTCCAATTTATGTGGAGAGAACCAAGGATAAGCAGGAGGATATACGCCGTACCATGCAACAGCTATTGAATATTCTGGAGCAGCAGATACGGAACCATCCAGAGGACTGGTTCTGGCTCCACGACCGCTGGAAATCCGTTAGAAGCATTGGCTTGGATTAACGGCAGACAATTGAATATAAAATCAAGCCTCAAAAATTATGATTTTTGGGGCATTTTTTTGCATTTTACTAAAATCCCTGCTTTGATTATTGCTAAGAAAAATAAGTTGTCCTTGGAGCAGAGGATAGGTTGTGGGAAAATCTGTACATTTTGTCATAAATATGCTAGTATTAATATGTTGAGTTAGGTTTTCGGATGTTTTGATAAGTGAGGGATGGATTTGGCATTTCAGACAACAATTGCTGCGCCGGTAAGCTATACTGGTGTAGGGCTCCATTCCGGCAAGGATGTAACCATGAAGCTGCAGCCGGCAGAGGCTGATACAGGCATTGTCTTTACCAGAGTGGATTTGCCGGGACAGCCACAGGTGGAGGCCAAGGCAGAGAATGTAACCTCCACTCTGCGAGCTACAACTATCGAGGACAATGGCATCAAGATGTTTACCATCGAGCATGTTATGTCAGCTCTCCATGGAGCCGGTATTGACAATGTGGAAATCTGCATTAATGCAGAGGAGCCTCCGGTGGCAGATGGCAGCAGTCGAGAGTTCTTCCAACTGCTGCAAAAGGCAGGTATTTGTCAGCTGGATAGAGAGCGTCAGGAGATTGTTATAGATCAGCTTTATAGAGTAGATGATGGAGACAAATTTGTCTTGGCTCTGCCCTATGATGGCTTTCGGGTAAGTTTTACCTCTATTAATCCTCATCCTTTGATTGGGATACAGTATGGCGATTATGAGATTACTGAGGAAAATTACCTGAAGGAGATTGCTCCTGCCAGAACTATTGCCTATGAAAAAGAGGTAGAGGCTCTCCACAAGATGGGCTTGGGGCTAGGCGGTACCCTGGAAAACGTTATTGTTTATAATGATGAGGGTTGGATGAACCCATTGATTTATCCAGATGAGCTGGTAAGGCACAAAATCCTTGATTTGGTAGGGGATTTGCGCCTGGCAGGCATAGTTAAGGGCCACTTTGTGGCTGTAAAGTCAGGTCATGCACTGAATACAACCATGTCCAAGCTGCTTAAGGCAAAGCTGGGCAAATAATACATAAAATATGAAGAGAAGAGGTTTTTTTATATGGTATTGGAAATTGACGAAATAAAGAAGATTCTGCCCCATCGTGCTCCATTTTTGCTGGTAGATAGAATTATCGAAATTGATCCATTCAAATCTGCTGTAGGCATCAAGAATGTAACCTATAATGAGCCACAGTTCCACGGACATTTCCCTCACAAGGCTATTATGCCAGGTGTTTTGATTTTGGAGGCTATGGCTCAGGTTGGCGGTATTGCCATGCTTTATCCAGAGGAAAACCGTGGTAAGATTGCTCTGTTTGGTGGCATGGACAATATTAAATTCAAAAAGATGGTAGTGCCTGGCGATCAGATGATTATGAAAGCTAATCTTTTGAAGGTACATGGTGATTATGGCAAGCTTCATGCAGAATCCTATGTGGATGATGTGCTGGCAGCACAGGCTGATTTTACCTTTGCCCTGCAGAGACCAGAGTAAATGTTGTTCATAGTAGGCTGATTAATAAAGAAAATTGAAGAAATTCTTAGTATTTCTCGAAAAACAGTCGAATATAAGGAAATATAGCATACAACATATATGGTTTGTGCTGTGATTGTATACATGATAGTAGGTGTACTGACGATAGTTTTTCGGGGGTACTAAAGGAGTTGTAATAAATGGCGGATAACTTTGATGTTACTGCAAAGATACATAATTTTGCGGTTGTTCATCCAAACGCAAAGATCGGTAAAAATGTGGAAATTGGTCCTTTTACCGTAATTGGCGAAAATGTAGAAATTGATGAAGGTACTATTGTTGGCCCAAGTGTGGTTATTACCGGCTGGACCAAGATAGGCAAGGATTGTCATATTTTCCAGGGAGCTTCCATTGGTGAGGAACCACAGGATTTGAAGTTTGCCGGGGAAAAGAGCTATACAGTTATTGGCAATCGCACCAAGATTCATGAATTCTGTACTATTCACAGAGCTACCGGCGAGGGAGAAGTTACCAAAATCGGTGATGACTGTCTGCTGATGGCTTATGTTCATGTGGCTCATAACTGTATTTTGGGCAACAATGTTATCATGGCCAATGCTGCTATGGTGGCAGGTCATGTGGTGGTAGAGGATAGAGCTATTATTGGCGGCAAGGCTGGTGTGCACCAGTTTGTCCGGGTAGGCAAGCAGTCCATGATCAGCGGTATGTCCCGCAATATTCACGATGTAGTGCCATATACTATTGTAGATGGCTTCCCAGCTAGAGCCTGCGGATTGAACAGTGTGGGTATTGCCAGAGCAGGTATTGCTCCTGCCAACCGTCGTCAGATTAAGTTGGCCTATCGTTTGCTCTATCGTTCCGGACTGAGATTGAAGGATGCTATTTCTGCTATTGAGCAGGAGGTGGAGTCCTGTCCGGAAGTGGAGCATATGCTGCAGTTCCTGCGGAATGCAGATAGAGGTATTTGCCGTCCTGCTGGTCATGTAGGTGATAAGAAGCAGGAGGATAAGTCTTCAGAGGCTGAAGAAGTAGAAGAATCTGAGGATTGATTTAGTTAGACAAAATTCGCTGGAGGCTGATTGTTTTTATGAAAAAAATAGGATTGCTGGCAGGTGTAGGCAGGCTTCCAGTGGAGTGTGCCAAGGCTGCGGCAGCCTTGGGCTATGAGGTTTATGCTGTAGGTCTTATTCCTGGTGTAGATCCAGAGCTGAAGGAATGTACTGCTGACTATACGGAGATTAGTGTAGCCAAGCTGCAGACAATTATTGATTATATGAAGGCCAAGGAGGTAACAGAGATTACCCTGTTGGGCAAGGTTACTAAGGAGCTTTTGTACAGTGGGGATCATGCTGCACCAGATATGCGGATGCTGGCTTTGATGTTTACTTTGCCAGACCGGAAGGACGATACTCTGATGTTGGCCTTTGTCAAGGAGTTGGCCAAGGATGGCTTAGAGGTTTTTGATCAGACTGCTCTTATTCGCAGCCTGATGCCAGCACCGGGAGTTCTTACTAAACGGAAGCCAACGCCACAGGAACAGCAGGACATGGAATTTGGCATGAAAATGGCTAGAGAAATCGGCCGTTTGGATGTGGGCCAGACTGTTGTGGTAAAGCAGCAGGCCGTAATGGCCTTGGAGGCTATTGAGGGTACTGATGCCTGCATTCGTCGTGGCGGAGAGCTGGCTAGAGGCGGTGCGGTAGTAGCCAAAACAGCCAAGCCAAATCAGGATTTGCGGTTTGATGTACCGGCTGTAGGCATGAAAACTATGGAAATCATGGTGGAGGTAGGTGCTTCTGCCCTGGTTATTGAGGCTGGCCGAACTCTGTTGGTGGAAAAGGACAAGGTGATAGCATTGGCTGAGGCTCATGATATTACTATTGTGGCAATGGAATAAGGGACTTGGGACGCGGCGGATGCAGCTTTGTATTCTCGCGTCTTTTGTGTGTTTTTTTGAGGGATTGTATGAAGATTATGTTGTCAGCCGGAGAGGCCTCCGGAGATCTCCACGGAGAAGGATTGGCTAAGGCCATTCATCAACTAAAGCCAGAGGCAGAGCTTATCGGCTTTGGCGGCCCTAAAATGGCAGAAGCTGGTGTCCGCCTATGTGCAGATATGCGGGAATATAGTATAATGGGAGTATGGGAGGTTATCAAAAATCTATCCAGGATTTTTGCTCTGCTGAAAAAGCTAACAAATTTTATGGCGGAGGAAAAGCCTGATTTGTTGGTACTCATTGACTATCCGGATTTCAATTGGCGTTTGGCTGCCAAGGCTCGCAAAATGGGGATACCGGTTTTTTCTTACATTCCCCCCTCTGCCTGGGCTTGGCGCAAAGGCAGAGCCAAAAAATGTGCCACCTTGGCTAATGAGCTGGCAGCAATCTTTCCCTTTGAATTGCCTGTATATCAGGCGGCAGGGGCAAATATAAGCTTTCAGGGAAATCCCCTAATTGATATGGTAAAATCTACCATGACTGTGTCAGAGGCCAGAGAATATTTTCAGGTGCCTGCTGATGGAGAGCCGGTATTGCTTTTGCCAGGCAGTAGAAAGCAGGAGATTCAGGGCCTGTTTCCTACTATGCTGGAGGCAGCAGAGCTTCTGGCTAAGGAGCGTCCCCAGTTAAGGTTTTATGTGCCGGTGGCCTCCGGTATAGATGAAGGGGTATTGGCTGCTATGGCGGCGGAACACACTGTGGACATTCATTTTACCCATGACAAAAACTACGATTTGATGAATATTGGCAGCTTTGCTATTGCCACCTCTGGTACGGTGGTATTGGAAGCAGCTATTATGGGATTGCCCTGTGTGGCTTTGTACCGTATGGCTCCCCTGAGCTACGCTATTGGCAAAATGCTGGTGAAGATAGATAATTTTACCCTGCCTAATATATTGGCTGGCAGGGCTGTACAGCAGGAGCTGCTGCAGGATCAGGTTACTGGCCCCAAGGTATATGAGGCTGCGCGCCGTTTCTATGCAGAATCTGGCTACAAGGAGCAGGTATTGCAGGGGTTGCAGGAGGCTGTGGCCAAGCTAGGTGCTCCTGGGGCAACAGCCAGAGTGGCTCAGCGCATTGTGGCAGCTGCAGAAAAGTACAGCAGGACGGAGGACATTAGATGAAGAATTACATGCGATTGTTAGCATATATCAAGCCTTATACCAGACGGCTGGCTTTGGCTGTGGTGTGCATCATTATGGCAGCAGGAGCCAATCTGTATTTGCCTTGGATTATTAAGGATATGATTGATGATGTTCTGATGTCCAAGGATATGGTAATGCTGAACCTGATTGCTGCCGGTATTCTGGTAGTAATGTTTACTCGTGGTGTATTTTATTATGGCCAAAGCTATTTGGTTTCCTATGTAGGCCAGCGGGTAATCATAGATGTTCGCAGCGTGTTGTTCCGCAAGTTCCAGCGGATGCCTCTGTCCTATTATGATAAGCAGCAGACTGGTACGGTAATGAGCTATATTACCAACGATGTAGCGGTAATGCAGAGCGCTATTGTGGACAATCTTATTGAGCTGGTAACTGAGGGATCTATTCTCATTGGTTCTCTGGCCATGATGATTTATCTGGATTGGAAGCTTAGCCTGCTGACCTTGATGACTATTCCTCTGGTTGGTTTTGCCATGAAGATATTTGGTCGGAAGCTGAAGCGTTCCAGTACCGTCATTCAGGAGCGGGTGGCGGAGATTACTTCCCTGTTGCAGGAAAGCATTTCTGCTATTCGAGTGGTAAAGTCCTTTGTGCGGGAATCTTACGAGATTAAGCGCTTTGAGGAGCAGAACTGGCGTAATTTCCAGGCTGCTATGAAGAATGTTAAGCTAAGCAGTCTGCTGACTCCAACTGTGGAATTTTTAGCAGCTATTGCCGTTACCTTTATTGTCTGGTTTGGTGGCTATGAGGTTGTAAACGAAGTTATTACTGCCGGTGAGCTGGTAGCTTTCCTAACCTATGCTGTCAACTTGGCCAACCCTGTTAAGCGCTTGTCCAGAGTATATGCAGCTATTCAGAAGGCTATGGCTGCAGCAGAGCGTGTTTTTGATATTATGGATTTGGACGAAAAGATTACCGATGTGCCAGGTGCCAAGCCACTGCCTCCTATTAAGGGCAAGGTGGAGTTCAAGGACATTACTTTCTCCTACAAGGAAGGTCAGCCTGCTCTTCAGCATATATCCTTGAAGGCGGAGCCTGGACAGATGATAGCTTTGGTAGGTCCTAGCGGTAGTGGCAAATCTACTATTGCCAATCTGATTCCTCGTTTCTATGATGTGGATTCCGGTGTAATTACCATTGATGATCATGATATTCGGCAGGTAACAGCAGATTCCCTGCGGGAGCAGATCGGTCTGGTGCCCCAGGAAACCATGTTGTTCAGCACATCGGTAATGGAAAATATCCGTTATGGCCGTTTGGAGGCTACTGATGAAGAGGTTATTGAAGCTGCCAAGGCCGCCAATGCGGAGGAATTTATCAAGGAACTGCCAGAGGGATACGATACCAAGCTAGGAGAGCGTGGCTTGAATCTTTCTGGTGGTCAGCGTCAGCGTCTGGCTATTGCCAGAGCAATTCTCAAGAATCCAAGAGTTTTGATTTTGGACGAGGCTACCTCTGCACTGGATACTGAAAGTGAAAAGATTGTGCAGGATGCCTTGGATAATTTGATGGTGGGCAGAACCTCCTTTGTAATTGCCCATCGTCTTTCTACTATATTTAATGCAGATCAGATTTTTGTAGTGGAAAATGGACATCTGCGGGAGCATGGTACACATGAGGAGCTGTTAGCGGCAGGTGGCTTGTACAGCAATCTGTACAACATTCAGTTCCGTCAGAACCAAGAAGGATAAGGAGACGCTTTTATGCGACTATTATATAATGTAGCAGCAGTATTGGTGGTTATCTTGATGATACCGGCCTTCTGCCTGCGGGCCATTAGAGAAAAGGGCTTTGTTAATAGAATAAAGCAGCAGCTGGGATTTTTGCCTAAGCATGCCCTTGATAAGGTTGCCCGTAAAAATTGTATATGGGTTCATGCGGCTTCAGTAGGAGAGATTGTGGCGGCCAGCCCCCTTATTAAGGAATTTCGTCGGGAATTTCCCAATACCCCTATTTTGGTATCTGTTTTTACCAATAGCGGTTACGAAATGGCCAATCGGATTATAAAGGATGCAGATAGCATCATTCATTTTCCTTTCGATTTGCCTTGGCTTTCTGCCCATTTGCTTTACAAGGTGCGTCCAAGGGTATTTATGCCTGTGGAAACGGAGCTTTGGCCAAATTTCCTTCAGGCTGCCAAAAAGCTGGACATTCCAGTTATGATGGTAAATGGCCGTATTAGTGAAAAAAGCGTATCCAGATATCGTTATCTGAACAGTATTTGGTATGATATGCTGGATACCATCAAATATTTTGCCATGCAGTCCTCTGTAGATGCAGAGAATATTCTCCGTCTAGGGGCAAGCAAGGATTTGGTTACTGTTACTGGCAATACCAAATTTGACCAGACCTATACCAATGTCAGCCCTGAGGAAAAGCAGCAGCTGATTAAGGAACTGGGGCTGGAGGACAATGATGGTATTTTTTTGGCTGGCTCCACACATAAGGGGGAGGAGGAGCAGGTATTGGCCGCCTTTGGAGAAATCCGCAAGACTCATCCCAAGGCGCGCCTGGTAATTGCTCCTAGAGCTGTGCTGCGTACAGGCACCATTCAAGATATGTGCCAGCAGAGGGGCTTTACCTCTGCCACTAGAACCCAGCTGCAGGAAAAGCCAGCTCAGGGACATGATGTGGTTCTCCTCAATACCATTGGAGAGCTGGGAAAGGTATATAGCATTGGCGATGTTATTTTCGTAGGAGGAAGCTTAATACCTCATGGCGGTCACAATATTTTGGAGCCGGCAGCTCATGGCAAGGCTATTATTGTAGGCCCCAACATGTTTAATTTCAAGGATACCCATATTCTTTTCTCCAACCGCAAGGCGGTGGTTACGGTAAAGGATCAGGAAGAGCTGGTCAAGGCAGCCTCGGAGCTTTTTGTCAATGTGGCAGAACGGAGACGCATGGAGCAGGAAACCCTGAAAATCTGTGAGGAAAATCGCGGTGCGGCTCGTAGAACAGCGGTGATACTTCACGATTTGCTGAATCGCTGTGAGGCCAAGGACAAGATAAAGGCTATAGATAAGCTGGAGAATTTCCAGACCTATTTTATGCAGCTGATACATTGCAAGGAGCCAAAGGGCTTAGGCCTAAAGGCTATGGTAGCATTTTTGCATGGCTGTGCTTATATTTATGGCTTTTTGCTGAATATTAAGCTAAGCTGTTACAAAAGCGGTTTATTTACCAAGAAAAAGCTGTCTTGTTATGTAATCAGCCTAGGCAATATTACCGTGGGAGGCACCGGCAAAACCCCTACAGCTCAGAGATTGGCGAAAGCTATTCGGGATATGGGCTACAAGGTGGTTATTCTCAATCGAGGCTATCGTGCCAAATGGCAGGGAGAAATCGGTGTGGTTTCCGATGGTCATGAGCTAAAGATGGATGCTGCTACAGCTGGGGATGAGGCCTTTATGCTGGCCAAGCATTTGCCTAATGTGCCTGTGCTGATTGGCCCTGAGAGAGCCAAAACCGGCCAGTATGCAGTAGAACATTTTGGGGCTCAGGTGGCTATTCTGGATGATGGCTATCAGCATTGGCAGTTGAAGCGAAATTTGGATGTAGTGCTGATAGATGCAGTAAATGTCTTTGGCAATGGACATATTTTGCCACGAGGCACCCTGCGGGAGCCATTATCCCATCTTAGCAGAGCCGATGTGTGCCTTTTAACCAAGGTGGATCAGGCGGAGCCAGGCTCCATTGCTTATATCCGCAAAAAAATTGATGAATACGGCCAGAACCCTGTGGTTGTGGAAAGTATTCACCAGCCTCAGGCATGTATTGAGCTGGGGGAATGGGTAAAGAATATTGCCAGTGAGGGTTCCCCTATAGATATTATCAAGGGCAAAAAGATTATTGCCTTATCAGCTATCGGCAATCCTGCTTCCTTTGAGCAGACCTTGTGTAACTCTGGAGCAGAGGTAATAGAAAGCTTCCGCTTCCCAGATCATCACGAATACACTTTGGAAGAAATTCAGGATGCTATGGATCAGGCCATTCGTGAGGGGGCTGAAGCCATTGCAACCACTGAGAAGGATGCTGTAAAGCTGCCCCATCTGCCAGAGCGGGAGGGCAATCTGCCTATCTATGTTATTACTGTAGAGGTGGTAATGCAGGATGAGGGCAAGCAGATTGACCAGCTCTTAAAGCAGCGTATAGATGATTTTTTCAGGAGGTCAGAACAGAAATGAATACATTATGTGTAATTCCTGCCAGATATGCTTCCACCAGATTGCCTGGCAAGCCTCTGGCTGATATAGCAGGCAAGCCGATGATAGTCAGAGTATATGAGCAGGCCTCCAAGGCCAAACGATTGTCTGGGGTTATTGCTGCTGTAGATGATGAGAGAGTCTACGAAGCATTGACAGCTCATGGTGGAAAGGCTATGATGACAGCCAAAGACCATCCTACCGGTACTGACAGACTGGCCGAGGTGGCAGCAGCTCACCCGGAGGCAGAGCTGATTATCAATGTACAGGGCGATGAGCCACTAATTGAGCCAGCCTTGATTGATGCACTAGCAGCAGCTTTTGATGATGATCCAGAGCTGCAGATGGCCACTGTGAAATCACCTATGACTGATGTGGAGGAAATGAAGAATCCTAACAATGTAAAGGTGGTTACTGATAAGAAGGGCTATGCTTTATATTTTTCTCGTTCCTTGTTGCCATATCCAAGGGAAAATACTGGTGCTGTAGTGTATAAGCATATTGGTATTTATGCCTACAAGCGGGATTTCCTGTTGAATTATGCCAAGATGGCACCTACCCGGCTGGAGCAGACAGAATCTCTGGAACAGCTGCGGGCCTTGGAAAACGGCTACAAAATCAAGGTAATTGCTACAGATTTTCATTTCGTAGGTGTGGATACTCCTGAGGATTTGGTAGAAGTAAATAGATTGTATCAGGAACGGCTTTAATGCTGAGGAAGGGTGGTATATTATGAATACTGTACAGGTAGGAAATTTTTCAATAGGTAATGGACAGCCTTTGGCTCTTTTGGCAGGCCCATGTGTTTTGGAGGGCTTGGATAGATGTCTGCTGATCGGCAGAACCATCAAGGAAATTACTGGACGTTTGGGTATTCCTTATGTATTCAAGGCTTCCTTTGACAAGGCCAATCGTTCCTCCTTTAATGGCTTCCGTGGTCCAGGTCTGAAAAAGGGCTTGAAAATGCTGCAGACCATTAAGGATGAACTGCAGGTACCAATTGTCACAGATGTACATACTGAGGAGCAGATTGAGCCTGTAGCCAAGGTGGCAGATATTATTCAGATTCCGGCTTTCCTCTGCCGTCAGACCGACCTTCTTTATGCAGCAGCTCAGAGCGGTGCTGTGGTTAATGTAAAGAAAGGCCAGTTTATGGCCCCTGGAGATATGCGGAATGTGGTAGATAAGCTCCATGAGGGTGGTTGCTCTCAGATTCTTCTCACCGAGAGAGGTGCTTCCTTCGGTTACAATAATCTGGTTGTGGATATGAGAACCTTCCCTATTATGCGTTCCTTTGGCTATCCAGTAGTATTTGATGGCACCCATAGCGTACAGCTGCCAGGTGGTGCAGGAACCTGCTCTGCTGGTAACAGAGAGTTTGTGCCTAATCTGGTACGGGCTGCTGTTGGTGCTGGGGTGGATGCCCTCTTTATGGAGGTTCATGACAATCCAGAGGAGGCTCTTTGTGATGGGCCAAATATGGTTTATCTGGACAAGCTGGAGGATTTGCTAAAGGATGCTCTGGCTATTCACGAAGTTGTTCGCAAGCATTTGCAGTAATTACCAATTAGAGGGGACATATATGATTAAGGATTCAGCCATTGAAACTTTGAAAATAGAAGCGGCTTCTGTTACCAAGTTGATTGAGCGTATAGATGACGAATTTGTGGCTGCCGTAAATTGCATTTTGGATTGTCATGCCAGAGTGGTCGTAACCGGCATGGGCAAGTCTGGCCACATAGGCAGAAAGATTGCTGCCAGCTTGGCCAGCACAGGTACCCCGGCTTTCTTTATGCATCCAGCAGAGGCTTTTCATGGGGATTTGGGTATGGTTACTGCGGATGATGTGGTTATTGCTATATCCAATAGCGGTGAAAGCACAGAGGTGGTAAATATTCTGCCTATTATCAAGCGCATTGGTGCTAAGATTATTGCCATGTGCGGCCGCAGGGAATCTGCTTTGGGGCGCAATGCAGATTATTTTGTGAATATTGCTGTGGAGCGGGAGGCTTGTCCTTTGGGCTTAGCACCAACTGCCAGTACTACTGCCACCTTGGCTATGGGGGATGCCATTACTGTGGCTCTTTTAGAGGCTCGTAACTTTACCAAGCAGGATTTTGCCCTGTTCCATCCAGGTGGCTCCTTGGGCAGAAAGCTGCTGCTGACTGTAGAGAATGTTATGCATAGCGGCGAGGATAATCCAATTATCCACTGTGGTCATACAGCCCAGGAAGCCTTGTTTATGATGACGGACAAGGGGCTGGGAGCTACTTCTGTTGTGGATGAAAATGGCAAATTTATCGGCTTGGTAACTGATGGAGATATTCGTCGTGGCTTGGCCAAGGGCAGTCAGTTCCTGAACGAGGCTGTAGAAAATATGATGACCAAGGCACCTCAGACCATTACCAAGGACAAGCTGGCTGCAGAGGCTCTTTCCGTTATGGAGAAGCACAAGCCTAGACCTATTACGGTGTTGCCGGTTATTGATGAAGCAGGCCAGCCTATTGGTATTGTTCATTTGACTGATTTGTTGAGACAGGGAGTTGTCTAAAATGGAATTTAGAGCAGATGCATTGGAAAGAGCCGCTAGGATTCGCATGGTAGTAATGGATGTAGATGGCACCATGACCGATGGCCGTATCTATATTGGGCCGGAAGGGGAAGCCATTAAGGAATTTTCTGTGAAGGACGGCATGGGTATAACCATGCTCCATAAAGCCGGTGTTAAAACTGCCATTATTACGGGCCGTAAGTCTGAAATCGTAGAGCATCGAGCTGCCGAGCTAAAGATTGACAGCGTATGGCAAGGCATTAAGGATAAGCGGGAAGCCTGGCAAAAAATTAAGGAAGAAACTGGTCTAACCAATAGGGAAATTGCTTATGTGGGGGATGATTTAAATGATTTGTCCCTGCTGATACAGGCAGGCTTGGCTTGCTGTGCTGGCGATGCTCAGCCTGAAGTAAAGAAAATTTCCCATGTGATTTCTGGCCGTGATGGGGGCAATGGCGTTGTCCGGGATATTGCAGAGTTGATTCTTAAGACACAGGGCAAGTGGCAGCAGCTGGTGGATGCCTTTGCAGGTAATAAATCAGTACCTAATTATGCCCAATAAGGCTTTCAGCCCCAATTCAGATGTGTTGTTTAGAATAAGTCTTATGACTAAAAGTCCGAAATGGGATAATTCTAATATATCCTATTGTTGCGGAGGAGTATAATGGTATATAATTTACTTATGCTGATGAGCTGGATTGTATGCAGAATGCCTCATAGCTGGCTAATGGTATTGGGCAAGGGCTTAGGGGTGTTGTACTACAAGTTTATAAAGAAACAGCGAAATTTAGCAATAAAGCAAATGAAGGAATCCCTGCAGATTTCCCAGCAGGAGGCTGAGAAGTTGGTACGGCTTTCCTTTATCAATATGGGGCGGAATTTTATGGAGGTTCTCTATATGCCGGCCCTGAACAAGAGGAATTTTTCCAAATACATAGAGATAGATCATTTGGAGATTATGGAGCAGGCCTTGGCTGAAAAGCGGGGAGTGGTAGTGCTGACTGGCCATGTAGGCAATTGGGAGTGGCTTTCTGCTTCCTTTACCATGAATGATATGCCGGTAACAGCTATTGCCAAGCCTCAGCCTAATATGGATTATACCCACGCCTTAGATGAGCTGCGCTCCAAAATCAATGTGGAGATTTTTTCCCGAGGCACCAGTGAGCTTTTGTCAGCAGCCAAGGCTCTGAAAAAGGGTAAGATACTTGGTTTTTTGGCAGATCAGGATGCAGGACCAGGAGGTGCTTTTATTGAGTTTTTGGGTAAGACAGCCTCTACTCCTATGGGAGCCGCCGTATTTGCCAAGAAATTCAATTCCCCAGTGGTGCCAGCCTTTATTATCCGTCAGCCAGATGGCCATCATCGGGTAGAAATTGGCGAGATACTTCGCTATGAGGATACAGGAGATTCCGACAAGGATTTGTATAATCTTACCTACAAGATGACCAAGATTTTGGAGAAGAAGATACTGGATAATCCAACTCAATGGCTTTGGTTCCAAAAACGTTGGAACACCAAGCCAGAGCAGCAGAAAATCAAGCATCATACTGTAAAGACAGAGGTAGTACAGAATGACCAAAACGCATAAAATTCTCATAGGCATTGTGGTGGCAGCCTTGGCAGCCCTATGCTATTGGACGGTTAATACCGTCCCTCAGCCTGCCGACGATGCCTCGCCTTTGGAGAAGCGGGTTATGACCTACAACGGCAATACCATTACTGAGGAAAAGGATGGTAGAAAGTTGTGGGAGCTGACAGCTGAATCAATGGAGGTGGATATTGACACCCAGGATGCCAGTATTACAAATATGGATGCCAAATTCTACACAGAGGATGGACGCACCCTTCATGTTACAGCCCCCAAGGCAAATTACAAGGCCAAGGACAAATTCCTGACCGTAGAGGGCGGTATTAAGGGTGATAGCACCGATGGTGCCCATCTTAGAGCAGATAGGCTGGAATGGAAGGCCAAGGAAAATCAACTAGCCCTGATTGGGAATGCAGAGCTGCAGAGGGATTCTGATGCAGTAAAGGCCAAGGGGGATAGAATTGAATCCTTGGATGGCTTCAACAAATTCAAGATTATTGGTCATGCCCATTTGGAAAAGGGGAATAAATAATGTTTTATAAAAGAACTTTAGCCAAGGCTTTGGCTATGGCAGCCTTGTCTGGTATAATTGCCACAGGTACTATCTTTGCTGCCGGAGAGCCTACCTCTCTGGATGCAGATAGTGTAGAATACGATATGGCCACCGGTGTGGTAACAGCCACCGGAGATGTATTGATGGTTCAGGGGGATCTAAAGGTAACAGGCCAGCAGGCTCAGTACAACTCCAAAACCAAGGAAGGCAGCGTGGAGGGCAATGTAATTGCTGTCCAGTCTGCCAGGAATATGCGGGTAACAGCTCAGAAGGTTACCAGCGATGCCCAGCAGCATATGGTGGCTACTGGTAATGTATATGGTACAATGGAGGATAAGACCTTTAGCGGGCCTATTGTGGAATATTTCCAGCCACAGGATTATGTGCTGATTCGTCAGGGAGGCACTATTACCTCTAAGGATGGTGTGTTTACGGCTGACGAAATGGAAGGCTATCTCAAGGAGGAACATCTTATTGGCCGGGGCAATGTTCATGTAGTAAGCCAGCCTAATGATATGGAGGCTGGAGGCGATTTGCTGAATTACTACGGATTGGAGCAGGGCAAAGCTGTGCTGACAGGTAATGCCTGGGCGGTACAGTACAATAACACCCTGAAAAGCAATCAGCTGACTATTTTGTTGGCCAAGGATGGACAGGCAAAGGTTACTGAGTAACATTTCAGAGAAAAATATGCTGTTATAGTCTAGGCTCAGTCAAAGGCTATAACAATAATCAGAATTTTGGGGGAATTGCCAGGTGCATATTCAAGTAAAAAATTTAGTAAAGACCTTCAAGCATCGCAATGTGGTGGATGGTGTTTCCTTGCGTGTGGACAAGGGTGAAATTGTGGGGCTTTTAGGAGCCAATGGCGCCGGCAAGACCACTACCTTCTACATGATTGTAGGCTTGGAGAAGCCTACCTCTGGTCAGGTAATGCTGTCTGACATAGATATTGGCAAAATGCCTATGTACAAAAGAGCCCGGCTGGGCATCAGCTATTTGGCTCAGGAGGCTTCTATCTTCCGCAATCTTACGGTAGAAGAAAATATTATGTCCATTTTGGAATATGTGGAGGAAATGGATGCAGCGGCTAAGAAAAAGAAGCTGGATGATCTCTTAGAGGAATTCCATGTCAGCCATGTAAGGGAGCGATTAGGCTCAGAACTATCTGGTGGTGAACGTCGGCGGGTGGAGATTGCCCGTTGTCTGGCTTTGGAGCCAAAGTTCATTTTGCTGGATGAGCCTTTTGCCGGTGTAGATCCAATTGCTGTAGCAGATATTCAGGGCATTATCAGCTATCTGCGGGAGCGGGGCATGGGCATATTGATAACAGACCACAATGTTGTAGAAACATTGCGTATTGTAGATAGAGCCTATATAATGAATGCAGGAAAGATTTTGGTTGAGGGTGATGTTGACACAGTGCTCAACGATCCAATGGCCATTAAATATTATATTGGTAACAATACTAAGCTATAGGGGAAGATTAAATGCGGATTCATATTTTGGACAAATATATATTCAAAGAGGTTTTTAAGACCTTTATTTTTGGTATCTGTGCTTTTTCAGCAGTGTTTATTGGTTCAGGTACCTTGTTCCGCATCGCCCAGTACATTACAGAATATGGTGCTTCGGTGCCCTCTGTACTAAAGATTTTTGTGCTGAGCCTGCCAGGAGTTATTATCTGGACTTTTCCTATGTCCATGCTGCTGGCCAGTTTGCTGACCATAGGCCGGCTTTCTGGCAATAGCGAGATAACAGCTATGAAATCCTGCGGTATCAGCTTCTATAGAATCGCTTTTCCTGCCATTGTTTTAGGAGCTTGTGTTAGTATTTTTGCTGTTTTGTTTAATGAATATGTTGTTCCTTGGTCCAATCAAGCCTATAGCAATGTATTGGAGTATGAGATAAAGGGAAATTTGTCCCCGCAGTCCCAGGAGCATATCATCATTAAGGAAATCAAGGAGGGCAAAATCCAGAAGCTGGTTTATGCCCGTCAGTTTGTGGCTGATACCAATACCATGGAAGGGATTGCCATGCAGTCCTTTGAAAACGGTGAGCTGAGGCATGTAGAAAATGCTGAATATGCTGAGTGGAAGGATAATATGTGGACCATGCATAATGGCATGATTTATGATGTTGCCAATGGTCAGAATCAGCATACCATGAAGTTTGATACTCAGGTATTGCCGATAAATGAAAGTCCGAAGCAGATTGTGCAGAGTCAGAAAAAGCCTGAGCAGATGACCATGAAGGAACTGGGAGAACAGATTAGCATTATGAAGTCCCAGTATGTAAATACCAACAAGCTGGAAACAGAGCTGCATCAGCGTGTAACTATACCTATGGCCAGCCTTATTTTTACCTTGGTAGGTGTGCCATTGGGTATGCAGCCAAATCGTAACAGTTCATCTATGGGCTTTGTGATGAGTATTATTATTATCTTTATATACTATAGCCTTATGACGATGGCAGGCGCCATTGCCCAGGGAGGAATTTTTAATCCTATGCTGGCGGTTTGGCTGCCAAATATTATCGGCCTTTTGGCAGGCGGTTATCTTATGCGCCGTATGTCCAAATAGAATGTGTTTTTTTGACAGAGAAGAGAGAAAAGAGGTGGCTCTAAGGTGTATGGCGTGGTATTGATACTGGTTCTAATAATCACAGGAGGAGCCATAGCTTTTATCGGTGATAGAATTGGCTCCAAGGTTGGCAAAAAGAAAATGACCATCCTGGGATTGCGGCCTAAGCATACATCCATATTGGTAACAATTGTGACAGGTATTCTGATTACAACCACTACTCTGGGAGTTATGACTATTATGTCCAAAAATGTGCGGACAGCTCTTTTTGGCATGGAAAAGCTGAATCAGAATATGCAGCAGGCCAGAAATGATTTGGCAGAGGCTTCGGCTCAACTGGCTATGGCTAAGGCGGAGCAGGACAAGATAAAAAGCGAGCTGGGAGCCACCAAACAGGAACTGGTGGGCCTGCAACAGCAAAAGGAACAGCTGGAGGAACGCAGCAATGAGCTGCAAAGCCTTAATGGTCATTTGGAAAATGCCAATCAGTTGTTAACAGCCAATAATCAGGAATTGGTAGCTAAAAGCGATAAACTTACCAGAATAAATGATATTCTGGAGGAGGGCAATGAGCGGTTGAGCAAGAATAATTCTGAGCTTTATCAGATTAATAGAGAGCTGACCACTGGCATTAAGATAATGCGGGAGGGCTCTATTGCTTTTCAGGCTGGAGAGACTTTAGCCAGCGGTGTAATCAAGGGGAAAAGCTCCTTGGATGATATACACACAGATTTAGCCAGACTTTTGGAGATGGCTAGATATACGGTGAGCCGCAAGCTGGGAGGGGATATTGCCGACCAGAACAAGGATGTTTGGATTTATCAGCCGGAATTTGATGAGGCAGCTAAATATATTTCCACTCACGAGGGAGAATATGTAGTACGGATTGTGGCTGCTGGAAATTTGATTCAGGGAGAGGCGGTAGCCACCAATCTGAAAATATTCCAGAACAAGACTGTTTACACAGATGGTCAGTTAATTACAGATCAAAATATTACCTTTAATCCAGACAGTACAGCAGAGCTGCAAAGCGTACTAACCAATTTCCTTAGCAAGGTAAATCACCAGGCCAAGGATGATGGCATGGTGCCGGATACGCTGAATGGCTCTGTAGGAGTTATAGACTCTCAACAGATATACAATATTATGAATCAGCTGCAGCATAGTAATGGCAAGGCTATTATCTCTGCCTTTGCCGATGGAATCACAGATATTGTAGGTCCTCTCCGTATTAAGCTGAAACTTTTGGGGACAGGAGCACTGCCATGAATAGGAATGAGAAATTAGTCTGCGGTTTGGACCCAGGCCGTGATAAATGCGGTTTGGCGGTGGTGGATAGTCAGGGAAGCTGTCTATACCACGAAATTGTTGCTACGGTCCAGCTAGAGGAGCAGCTGAAACAATTACAGGGAAAATATGGCTTTTCTACTTTGGTTATGGGCAATGGCACCACCAGCAAGGAGGCCGGGGCAAGAGCTGGTCAGAGTCTGCCAGAGGTTAAGCTGCAGGTGGTAGATGAATATAGAACCACCGATGAGGCCAAGGAAGAGTACTGGCGCATCTATCCTCCCAAGGGATGGAGACGGCTGATACCTCATGGTATGCTGATACCACCAAAGCCGGTGGATGATTTGGCAGCCCTGATACTGGCCCGTCGTTATGTAAAGGCAAAGCAGTAGAATGTATATATAGGGGGTTATTTTATGGCAGAGCCACAAAAGCGGCCTGAATGGAATGAATATTTTCTGGATATTGCCAAGGCTGTAGGTCGGCGTTCCACTTGTTTGCGCCGTCGCTATGGAGCTATTATTGTCAAGGACAAGATTATTATAAGCACAGGTTACAATGGCGCCCCTAGAGGGGAGGACAATTGCATTGATACAGGTATGTGTGAGCGGGAAAGACTCCATGTGCCCAAGGGACAGAATTATGAATTATGTGTAGCTGTTCATGCAGAGCAGAATGCTATTATCAATGCAGATCCCAATAAAATGCAAGGAGCAACAGCCTATATTGTAGGCTACAATGCTGATGGCACACTGGCTTCAGGCAAGCCCTGCCTTCTGTGTCGTCGTATGTTGCGGAATGCAATGTTGAAGAAAGTTATTTATCTGGAAACAGATGGCTCAGTAGTGGAAACTACTCCGGAGGAGATTCGGTGATTTTTATTGACAGTTATAGCCAGCTGGGGTAAAATTGGTGTTTGAGAAAGTGGGTGAATGTTCATGCCAAATTATATTTGGGCATTTTTGATAGCACTGTTTGTAGCCCTGATTGCTACTCCTGCAGTAATTGTGCTGGCAGCTAAAACCGGTGCCATGGATGCCCCGGATGCTCGTAAGGTTCATAAGGGACCTATGCCTCGAATCGGCGGTTTGGCAATCTATTGTGGCTTTATGGCTGCAATTCTGGCCATGTTAAATTTTGCAGAGCTGACTCAGGAGGTAGCCAACGGCGTTATCGGCTTATTGCTGGGAGGTACCTTGATTGTAATTATTGGCTTGATTGATGATTACAAAAATCTGCCAGCTAAGGTAAAGCTGTTGGGACAGATTCTGGCAGCCTGTGTGGTAGTTTATTTTGATGTGCGCATTGATGTAATTACAGATCCTTTTGGAGATTATCTATATCTGGAATATCTGGCTGCGCCAGCAACAGTTTTCTGGATTGTAGGCCTAACCAACACCGTAAACCTTATTGATGGCTTGGATGGTCTGGCTGCTGGTGTGTCCACTATTGCCTCCATTACCATTATGCTGGTGGCTCTCCAGGAGGATGTTATGATTGTGGCCCTGTTTACGGCAGCCTTGGCTGGTGCGGCTCTGGGCTTCCTGCGCTACAATTTTAACCCAGCCAAGATTTTTATGGGTGATACAGGCAGTATGTTCTTAGGCTTTATATTGGCGGGAATTTCTGTTATTGGTGCGGTTAAGTGCACTGCTACCATTGCCCTGATTGTTCCTATTCTAGCCTTGGGCTTGCCTATTATGGATACAACCTTTGCCATTATCCGCCGTTATAGAGGCGGTGTGCCTATCTTCAAGCCAGACAAGGGACATCTTCACCATCGTTTGTTGGATTTGGGCTTTAGTCAGAGACAGGCAGTATTGTTAATGTATGTAATCAGTGCCTTGCTGGGACTGAGTGCGGTAGCTCTCAATGAGGTTTCAGGTGGTATGTCCATTGTGATTGTGGTATGTGTACTGCTGGTGGTATTTTTGGGAGCAAGAAAGCTGGGCATCTTCCGGCTTAAGACGAATTAATTCTGTAGAGAGGGGTTTATGATGGCTAAAAAGATTAAGGTCATGACTGTATTTGGCACCCGTCCTGAGGCAATCAAGATGGCGCCTGTAGTGTTGGAGCTAGCAAAGCATCCTGACAAGATTGTACCGGTAGTAACAGTAACTGCTCAGCATAGAGAGATGCTGGATCAGGTACTGAACCTGTTTGACATCAAGCCAGATCACGATTTGGACATTATGGCAGCAGGTCAGACCTTGTTTGATATTACCAGTCGTGCCATGATGGGCTTGGATAAGGTATTGCAGGAGGAAAAGCCAGATATTGTTCTGGTACATGGTGATACCACCACTACCTTTGCTGGGGCATTGGCCTCCTACTATCATCAGACTTCCGTAGGCCATGTAGAGGCAGGCCTGAGAACCTACAATAAATATTCACCTTTCCCAGAGGAAATGAACCGCAAGCTGACAGGCTCCATTGCAGATTTGCATTTTGCACCTACTGAGACTTCTCAGCACAATCTGCTGTCTGAGGCTGTAGATGGGGAAAAGATTTTTGTTACCGGCAACACTGTTATTGATGCCCTCCACAAGACTGTTAATGAAGATTTCCAGTTTGAGGACCAGGTGCTGCAGGGGATTGACTTCAAGAACAAGAGAATTATATTAGTTACCACTCACCGTCGCGAGAATCTGGGTGAACCAATGCGCCATGTATATCAGGCTCTCCGTCATCTGATTGAGGAGTTTGAGGATGTGGAGATTGTTTTCCCTGTACACAAGAATCCAAAGGTTCGTGAGGTAGTTAATCAGGAGCTGGGTGGATTGGCCAAGGTACATCTGGTGGACCCTCTGGACTATGAGCCATTTGCCAACCTGATGCATCGCTCTCATTTGATTCTCACCGATTCCGGTGGCGTACAGGAGGAAGCTCCAGCATTGGGTAAGCCTGTACTGGTACTGAGAGACACTACAGAGCGTCCAGAGGCCGTAGAAGCCGGCACTGTGAAACTTATTGGCACAGATAAGGATGTAGTGTACAAAGAGGCCAAGGAGCTTCTCACCAATCAGCAGGAATACAGTCGTATGTCTGAAGCCTGCAATCCATATGGCGATGGCAAAGCCTCCCAGAGAATCATCCAGGCAATCCTCTACCATTATGGACTGTCTGCAGAAAAGCCAGAGCCATTCAAGGCAAAATAAAATAGATAATATTGGAAGTACCTGTATAGAAAATGTGCAGGTACTTTTTGTTGTATATTTTAGATAAAGGGTTCATAGAAAACTTTTGTATCTTTTCATGTTTCAGTCAATTTTGAACGGCATTGGAAATTTTTTTGAGGAATTCTTACTATGGGTAAATTTTTACCCATCACTTATGCTATAATGACTTTACAAGATGAAAAGAGGCATAGCGAGTAACTCAGGGGAGGTATGCCAATGAATGTGTACGCCGGGGACAACAAGAAGATGCTCAATATGCTGATATTGGAGATACTGAAGGAGTATACAGATGCCGAGCACCGTTTGACTCAGCAGGAAATCATCGACCGGCTCAAGCTGAACTACGGCGCAGAGTGCGACCGCCGCTCCATTCGCAACAATATCCGCTCCCTCAAAGACATGGGCTACGAGATTGCCACGGAGCGGGGATGCTATTTGGCAGAGCGTGATTTCGATGATGCGGAGCTTCGGATGTTGATTGACAGCGTTCTCTTCTCCAAAAACCTATCGGGAACGCAAGCAAAACGGCTTATCGAAAAGCTAAAAGGTTTCGGCAACCGCTATTTTCACGCCAAGGTGTCCCATGTATCAAATTTGCCAGAACTTTTCCACTCGGACAACAAGCAAGTCATGCTGGCTTTGGATGTGCTGAATGATGCCATCGAGGAAAAGCGGAAAGTCAGCTTCATCTACAATCGCTATGGCACGGACTTCAAACTACACCCAAGGCGGAACGAGCCGTACATTGTGAATCCCTACCAGATGGTAGCCAACAACGGGCGTTACTATCTTATCGGCAATTACGACAAATATGATGACCTATCACACTACCGCATTGACCGCATCACATCCATCACCATGCTTTCCGAGCCGGTAAAGTCGAAAAAAGAAGTCCGGGAGTTTTCCAAAGGTTGGAGCCTTCCCAAGCACATGGCAGAGCATATCTATATGTACAGCGGAGACAGCGTGACGGTGAAATTTATAGCAGACACAGACTTGATGGACGAACTGATTGACTGGTTTGGAAGGGATATCCGCATCAAGGAAGAATCTGAAAACAAGATGTTGGTGACACTAAAATGCAATGAACGAGCGATGAAATATTGGGCACTCCAATATGGAGGGCACATAGAAATCAAAGAGCCGCAAAGTTTGCGTGAGACCGTCAAGGTTGCTATTTTAGATATGGCTAAAAAATATACCGATTGATTAAGGGGGTAATAGACATGATTCCGAGCATTTGGCTTTTTTCAGGTGACAGGGAAAATGTTCGCTATTGCTTAGGAGAGGCGAAAAAGAAGAACATCATCGTTGTTGGCGTAAATCCTGGTATGTTGATGCCGGGTGAAAAGCAAGTCACGACACGCAATGCGGTCAAAGTAATTTATAAAACCATAGGTAACAAATGCACGTGGTATTATTATGACAAACTTACGCATAAGAATAATCCAAAACATCCGCGTAGCGCACAATATGACAAATCATACGGAAAGTTGGAAAATTTCTCAGTGTCTAATTATTTGACTGCAAAAGGATATTGATATTCGCGAAGGGAGCAATCATCATGTACGGAGCGATTTTAGGCGACATTATCGGCTCGCCTTACGAGTTTGACCGGGGAGCGAAAATAAAGGCGTTTCCATTGTTCATTGAAAAATCTCGTTTCACCGATGATACGGTGATGACTATTGCTGTGGCAGATGCCCTGCTTTATGCGGGAAAAGACGCTACGGAGGACAAAATCTGCGCTGCAGTGACCTCCTCTATGCAGCATTGGGGCAGGAAATATCCTAAAGCAGGGTACGGAGGAAAATTCCGTGAGTGGCTTAAAGAGAACGAGCCTACGCCATACGGCAGTTTCGGCAACGGCTCGGCCATGCGGGTAGCTGCTGTGGGGTGGCTTTACGACTCTATAGAGCGCACGAGAGAAATTGCCCGATGGACGGCAGATGTTACTCACAATCACGCCGAGGGTATCAAGGGAGCAGAAGCGGTGGCAAGTGCTATCTATCTTGCTCGGACGGGAGAATCCAAAGCGGCTATCAAAAAGTACATCGAGGGCGAGTTTGGCTATAACCTCTCTCGCAACTTGAAGGAAATTCGCCCTGCCTACCACATGGATGTGACTTGCCAAGGTTCGGTGCCGGAGGCTATTATCGCTTTCTTGGAAAGTACAGATTTTGAAGATACCGTGCTAAAAGCCGTGTCCATCGGCGGCGATGCAGATACCATCGCTTGCATAGCCGGAAGTATTGCCGAGGCGTATTACGGGCTTACTCCGACTCTGGAAGAAGAGTGCCTAAATCGCATACCGAATAAAATGAAAGATGTCATAAAACGCTTTGACCGTGCAAGAGGCAAGGCAGTACAGGGCGAACCCATCATCGAAGCTGCGCTTCTTCGCTATCATCGGGAAAGTTCCCCGGAAAATGAAACAGCGGTGCTTAATGCGATTTATATGCGCATGAAAGACAACGGTTATTTCCTTCTTCCGCCAAGCGAAGTACGAGGATTTGATGAATGTGTCGCAAAGGGCGATTATGATGGCGAAATAAGCATCGAAGCCTATACTTCGGACAGGGAACTTTTCATGGGACTGGACGAAGAAGATGACAAAGCTACTTACACCACGGAAGTGAAAATTTACGATTTACTCTCCTTCATCGCTAAGGCAACTGATGCGGAATCGGGTATTGACATCAACTATGACAAGACATTCTATCTGAATCGCGACATGGCAAAGTCGATTTTGGCAAAGAATGAAGCGGAAATCTGTCATACAAAGGGAATGTATATCCCTATGCCGGATGATATTCCACTTTCGCCCAAGGACTTGTCGCAAAAATTCATCTCTGGGGTCAGATTTTGCTTCATGTGCGCCTATGATGCCTATACTAACTACTGCGAACTATATCATCGCAACGGTAAAATATACCGTTATGATATTTCCGGCGATAACAAGCAGGTGGAAAAAATTTGCCGAGTATTTCCTGCACTTAAGAAATTTAACGAGAGCAACGGTCAAAATGATAAACTTGGCGAATGGGAATGGAACTACTACGAAATGGGAGCCTGGGTCTTTGCTCATGCCGAAGTGATAGATGCGTATAAAATGCGCACGGGACACACCGACTATTTGACTTGGAGTCCTGATAATGCTTATATGACAATAAGAGATTTATTGGAGGAGGAAGATACGATGTTTGAGCCTATGAAGATTGATACCGATGCCCTACGTAAAATGAGCGATTATCATCATGACCGTGAGGGGATTCCTGCCGGATGGATTTATTTGGGCAACGATAATGAACGGTATGTGCTTGGGAAGCCCGGAGAGCGCAATATTCTCGTATTGGGCGTAAACCCTAGCACGGCAAAGCCGGGTGATGATGACCCCACCATCAGGAATGTACGCAGAATTGCGAAGAATAAGGGATTTGACGGTTGGATTATGATGAATCTTCACCCACAGAGGACTCCCCATCCCGAGGAGATGGAAGAGAAAGCCGTGTGGAGTGAAACCAATCCAAGGGCTGTAGAGGCTGTGATGAACGAGTTTCGAGTTTGCGCGATATGGTGTGCATGGGGAAATATTATTGATATGCCCGGCAAAAAGTTTTTATATGGTGCGCTTGCCCGTGTATATGACGTGATTGGCGAATATGTCGAGTGGTACAGTTACGGCAATTTGACCAAGGACGGCAACCCTCGTCACCCGCTTTATATGCCGCTTACTCATGAATTTCAGGAGTTCGATGTGCGTGGGTATTTGCGGAGAAAAGGTATGTAATGCGAGGAGGAGGAATCTCTATGACGGGCAAAGATAAGGCAACTAAAAAAATCCAAGTATGTTCGGCAAAGATGGATTTTGCGCTTTTCTTATATTAATTGTAGGAGGAGAGAGGCGGTATGATTATCAGTGTAAGTAGAAGGACGGATATACCTGCTTTTTATAGTGAATGGTTTATGAAGCGGTTACAGGATGGTTATCTCATGGTTCGTAATCCCATGAACTATCATCAGATTAGTAAAATAAGTTTGTCCCCTGAATTGGTGGATTGTCTGGTTTTTTGGACAAAAAATCCCTTGCCTATGTTGAAATATTTGGATAATCTTGCTCAGAAATATGAATTTTATTTTCAATATACACTCAATGGTTATGAGAGGGATATTGAGGAAAATGTACCGGATATGGCTCAGAGAGTGTTAACGCTTCAACGACTATCAGAGAAAATTGGTGCTAAGAGGGTAATATGGCGCTACGACCCTATATTGCTTACAGATAAATATTCTGTAGAATGGCATCTGGAAGCATTTTCAATGCTGGCAGAGAAGATGTCGTCCTATGTAGAATTATGTGTATTTAGTTTTTTAGATATGTATCCAAAGATTGGCAGAAATACGTCAGCAGCAGGGATTCGTCCCTGCTGTGATGAGGATATGAAAAAAATAGCCGCAGGTTTTGCAGCTATTGCTAGTAAATATGATTTGAAGTTGCGTACCTGTGCAGAAAAGGTGGATTTGTCTGCCTATGCTATTGAGCATAATTGTTGTATTGATTTGGAGTTGATAGGCAGACTTACTGGTTATGAAATTTTGGCTGGTAAAGATAAAAATCAACGGCAGGAATGTGGCTGTGTGGAAAGTATAGATGTGGGACAATACAATACCTGTAGTCATGGCTGTAAGTATTGTTATGCCAATTTCAATGCCAAAAGTGTTGCAACCTTTAGGGCGCAACATAATCCAGAATCACCATTACTAATAGGGGAATTATCTTCAACAGATAAAATAACAGAAAGAAAAATGAAATCGCTGCGGGGGAAAGTCTTGAATCAAGAACAATTAAGTTTGTTCTAGTCTAAAAAAATTACATATTTTCAATAAGCTTTTGAAAGCCATTGTGCTTATATGATGTATTGGATATACCAGATAAATTAAAACCATTTGTTAATGACTATAAAATTAACTTGGTAGATGTTCCAAGGTTGACAACTGAGCAGGTGGAGAATTACAAAGGTGATTTTCAAATAATTGCTGACTATTTTGTTCTGTGTATATATTATAACATATATAATAATAATTCAAAAATTTACTGTGGACAAATTTCCTATCCATTAGGCATATGCTATGGGCTGGTATTGTCTATCTTCTGGGAAAATGTTAAAATAATCAGATAGTAATTTGCTAGTTAGATTTGAGGATAGAGTGTATGCGTAGAATTTTTATCAAGGCCAAATTGGCAGATAAATTGGTTATAGATGGCAGTGATGGCTTTCATTTGAGCCGGGTTATGCGGGCTAAGATAGGGGACCATATTGTGGTGGCTGATGATGTGGGCCAGGTGGGAGAATACGAAATTACTGGTTTTGGTACTGGGGGCTCAGAAGATGGCGGACTGGGCAAGGTTCAATTGGCTGAAGCTCAGCTTCATGGCGCCAATGGAGCTGTAGTGGAGCTGTCCCTGGTGCAAAGGCTGGAGGAGTGGACAGAATCTCCTATAGAGCTGGTATTGGCTCAGTGTCTTCCCAAGGGGGATAAGCTGGAGCTGATTACTCAGAAGGCTACGGAGCTGGGGGTTAATAGAATTGTACCTCTGGTTAGTGAGAATTGCGTAGTAAAATATGATACCAAAAAGTCCAAGGCTCGTCAGGAGCGGTGGCAAAAAATCGCCAATGAGGCAGGGAAACAGTGCGGCCGTACCATTCTGCCGGTGGTGGAGCCTATTCAGAACTTGAAGCAATGGCTGACAGAGATGGCAAATGAGGCTCAGAAGTCAGAAAAGAAAATCTGTCTATGCATGTGCTATGAAAATGAAGAACAGCAGGGTATCAAGGAGTTCTTGCAGGCTCACAGGTCTGAGGAGTCTTTTATTTTTATTGTAGGGCCAGAGGGCGGCTTTTCTTTGGCAGAGGCTCATTTGGCACAGGAGCTGGACATTGCCTCAGTTAGTCTGGGAACTCGGATTTTGCGGGCAGAAACAGCAGCTATTGCCGCTGCGGCTATTATACAGTACGAAAACGGAGATTTAGGAGGAAGATAATTTGTCTAGTGTAGCATTTGTTACTTTGGGCTGCAAGGTCAATCAGTTTGAAACCGAGGTTATGGAGGGCTTGTTCAAGGAAGCAGGCTATGAGATTCTTCCTCATGAAGTAAAGGCAGATATTTATGTTATCAATACCTGCTCTGTTACCAGCCTAGGGGATAAAAAATCCCGCCAGTTGATTCGCAGGGTACAGCGGCAGAATCCTGAGGCTATTATTGCTGTTACTGGCTGCTATGCTCAGATTGCTCCGGAGCAAATCAAGGCCATTGAGGGAGTTAGAGTGGTGTTGGGCACCGCCAATCGTTCCCGCATTGTGGAATATGTAGAGCAAGCCATAGCAGGCAATGGCAGGATTATTGATGGTGTAACAGATATTATGAAGGTGCGGGAGTTTGAGGATATTCCTATTTTGAATATGCCTACCCGCACTAGAGCCTTTCTAAAGATTCAGGAGGGCTGTACTAATTTCTGCAGCTATTGTATTATTCCTTATACCAGAGGGCCTTTGCGTTCAAGACCTTTGGATAGTATTCGTCGGGAGGCGGAGAAGCTGCTGGCTAATGGTTTCAAGGAAATAGTTTTTACCGGTATTCATTTGGGGGCCTATGGACGGGATTTCAAGGATGGTACGGATTTGGCTGATGCAGCTAGAGCTGTGCTGGACTTGCCCGGTCTGCGAAGATTGCGGGTTGGCTCCTTGGAATCCATCGAGCTATCTCCAGAGCTTTTGGAGCTTTTGCGGGAGCATCCACGGTTTAGTCATCATCTTCATTTGCCTTTGCAGGCAGGCTCTGATTATGTGTTGGAAAAAATGAACCGTCATTATAATAGAGAGGAATTTGCTCAGTTGTTGGCACAGGTAAGGCAGGCTGTGCCGGGAGTAGCTGTTTCTACAGATATAATAGTTGGTTTTCCTGGGGAAACAGAGGAAATGTTTGCTGAAAGTCTGGAGTACATCCGCAGTCTGCGTTTTGCAAGGATGCATGTATTCCCATATTCTCCTCGTACTGGTACTCCAGCGGCCTCTATGCCTAATCAGGTGCCAGATCCAGTGAAAAAGGATAGGGTTCATCGCTTGCAAAAGCTGGGGGAGGAAATGTCTGAGGCTTTCTGTAGCGAGTATTTGGGTACAACCCAGCAGGTATTATTTGAAACCTGTCATGAGGGCCAGTCCAATGGACTGACGGATACCTATATCAGGGTATATACTTATGATAAGGTGGAATTAGGAGAAATTTATCATGTTTCCCTGCAAAGATTGTACAAAGACGGGGTTTATGGTAAAATAGTTAGTGCAGTTCAAATTTGATTGATAAAAGCGGGGAGGTGTACAAAGATGGCAGATTGTATTTTTTGCAAGATTGCAGCCAAGGAGATTCCTTCTACAGTAGTATATGAGGATGAGCAGGTATTGGCCTTTAAGGATTTGGAGCCACAGGCACCTTTTCACGCTTTAGTAATTCCTAAAAAGCATGTGGAGAGTGTTGGTGCTCTGACTGCTGCTGACAAGGAGTTGGCAGGTCATATTCTCTGTGAGGTTATTCCTCAGATTGCCAAGGAAAACAAGCTGGATAAGGGCTTCCGTGTGGTGGCCAATACTGGCGACGAGGGCGGTCAGACCGTAAAGCATTTGCATTTCCATGTGCTGGGCGGTCGTTCCATGCAGTGGCCTCCAGGCTGATGTAGACAAGGCCATAGGCTATTGAGAATGCTTAGCAAAAATATTACTATATGATTTGACATTATATAGGATATTTTGTTATACTATTAAGGTGTAGTTGTAAAATACACTCCCAAGTCAATTGGAGGGGGGGAAAAATAGATGGCAAACGAGATTAAGGTTGGTAAGAACGAGACCATTGATAGCGCACTGCGTAGATTCAAGCGTATGAGCCAGAAGGCTGGTACTTTGGCAGAGGTTAGAAAGCGCGAGCACTATGAGAAGCCAAGTGTACGCCGTAAGAAGAAGTCTGAGGCAGCCCGCAAGCGCAAGTTCCGTGCATAAGACACGACTCATAACTAAGCATAATAAAACCACAGTTATTCGTAGCTGTGGTTTTTTGCTGTATACGTTTTTTGGGAAATTATTAAAGTGTGGTAAAGATAAGGTGAGCTTGGCCCTCAATGGTGTACTCTCCCATATTGGCTGGCAGGAATACGCTTTGGCCGGCTTCCATAGGAAGCTTTTCTCCCTGGTAAGTCAGCACCAGATTTCCCTCTAATACAGTGAAGGTGTGGAAGCTTTCGGTATCTGCTTTGAGATGGTTGGCGCCAGATAGTTCAATGCTGTAGGTGTTGAAATATTCACAGCTGACCAACAGCTCTGCGGTGCAATCAGAGGAAAGTGCTGCCTGCTGACGCTTATCCACCAGTGGCAGAGGCTTCAGACTGCACACCTCAGTGCCTTGCTGTACATGGAGCTGACGAGGTTTGCCGTCATTGCCTACACGGCCATAGTCGTAAAGGCGATAGGTGGTGTTGGAATTTTCCTGTACCTCTGCCAGCAGGATGCCCTTGCCGATGGCGTGAATGGTGCCGGCTGGAATAAAGAAAACATCGCCTTTTTTTACTGGTGCATGATGACAGATTTCGGTAATAGTGCCATTCTTCAAGCTGTCAGCCAGTTCCTGACGGGTGATTTCTTTTTCTACGCCATAGAGCAGCTCAGCACCAGGTTCGGCATCAATAACATACCACATTTCGGTTTTGCCCAGCTCCCCTTCGTTTTTCAGGGCATAGGCGTCATCTGGATGCACCTGTACGGACAGATTATCCTTGGCATCAATGAGCTTAATCATAATAGGAAAATTCTTGCAGTCCTTGCCTTTGGTACCCAACAATGCCATGCCCTTTTTCTCCAGATATTGCTCCAGAGTTTCGCCTTTGGCTGGGCCATTGGCAATAACACTAGGCCCGGCAGGATGACAGGAAAGCTCCCAGCTTTCAGCCAGCTTGTCAGCGGTAGATACCTTGTTATATTTTTCTCTTAGACGGGTGCCACCCCAAATATAGTCCTTGACTGGAGCCTGCATAAGTAATGGATAAAGCATAAAATACATCCTTTCTTTATGATTTCTTGCGGGTTAATATCAACAAAAGTATAGTTTTATTATAGAAAAAATATAACTTTTTGTCAAAGCAAGAATTAAAATATGTAAGAAGTTTTGCGTTGTTGCAGAAACAATTTGAAATACATTGATGTTTACGAGCACAGAGATGTTTGCAAATAAATTTGATAAGAATTATCAAATGGCCAAATAAGCAGAAGAATAAGCATTGTTTTTGAAAAAATGTCATTATTCAAATGAAATAAATTGACTGTATATGCATGGTTAAGTAAAATTAATACAAATGAACAAATGCCAAATATAGAAAATGGTAAATTTCTCATAATAAATGTTTATGAAATATGAAAACTGTGCTATAATGAGTCAAGGTTGTGAAAACAACTGCAATTGATTCTTATTTTTTACAACGGTATCAGCTTAGATATCAGGCTAAAGAATGGGAATATCGTAGTATTTTCTGTCAGAGGGGGAGGACAAATATGACAGGGATAATTTTGGCCAGCCATGGTGGGCTGGCAGAGGGTGTAAAGCAGTCCGCCGGCATGGTTTTTGGGCCACAGGAGGATCTGGTGGCAGTAACACTGTTGCCAGAGGACGGCCCAGATAGCTTCCGTGCCAAGCTGGAAGCTGCTGTAAACACTCTTTCCAACAAGGAGGAGGTTTTATTCCTGGTAGATTTACTGGGAGGCACTCCTTTCAATCAGTCCAGTGCCGTACTGAAAGGGCATGAGGACAAATGGGCAATTGTAACAGGCCTGAGCCTGCCAATGTTGATTGGTGCTTTGGGTGAGCGCATGGGTGACGAGAATATGCCAGCTCACGAAATTGCCAAGAACATTATTGCTCCATCCAGAGAGGCTGTTAGCGTAATGCCTGAGTCTCTGGAGCCAGCACCTGTACAGGCTGCTGCTACTGCTGCTGCACCTACAGGGGCAATTCCACCGGGAACTGTTCTGGGAGACGGTCATATCAAATATGTACTGGCTCGCGTAGATTCCCGTCTGCTTCATGGTCAGGTAGCAACTGCTTGGACCAAGAGCGTTAAGCCAGATCGTATTATCGTTGTATCTGACGCTGTATCCAAGGATGAACTGCGCAAGGGTTTGATTACCAAGGCGGCTCCTCCAGGGGTAAAGGCGCATGTAATTCCTTTGAAGAAGCTCATCGAGGTAGAGAAAGATCCTCGTTTTGGTGCTACCAAGGCAATGCTTCTTTTTGAGAATCCAGAGGATGCTCTGACCGTTATCAAGGGCGGTGTCAATATTAAGACTCTGAATATCGGTTCCATGGCTCATTCCGTGGGCAAGGTGCTGGTAAACAAGGTTATTTCCATGGGCAAGGAAGATGTAGCTACCTTTAAGGAGCTGAAGCAGCTGGGCATCAAGTTTGATGTGCGTAAAGTTCCAGCTGATGGCCAGGATAACCTTGATGCTCTCCTGCAGAAGGCAGAAGCTGAGCTGAAATAATATTTACTTATAAAGGTTTATCTAAATATTGATTTGGAGGTTATATTATGGGTACTTTTACCATAATTGGTATTATAATAGTAGCGCTCCTGGCTGGTATGGAGAGCGTACTTGATCAGTTTGAATTCCATCAGCCAATACTGGCCTGCACACTGGTTGGTATTGTAGCTGGTGACCCAGTTCCATGTATTATTCTGGGTGGTACTTTGCAGATGATTGCTCTGGGCTGGGCTAACATTGGCGCTGCTGTAGCACCTGATGCTGCCTTTGCTTCTGTAGCATCTGCTATCATTTTGGTACAAGGCGGCCAGGGTGTTGCCGGTGTACCTACTGCTATTGGTATTGCAATTCCTCTGGCAGTTGCTGGTTTGTTCACCACCATGATTGTTCGTACTCTTTCTGTACCTATTGTACATTTGATGGATGGTGCAGCTGAGAAGGGCAACTTTGGTGCTATGGAGTTCTGGCAGGTTGCTGCAGTAATTATGCAGGGCTTGCGTATTGCCATCCCATCTGTAGCTTTGTGCTTTGTTCCTGCTGATGTTGTACAGGCAGGTCTGCAGTCCATTCCTGATTGGCTCACCACTGGTATGGCCATCGGCGGCGGCATGGTTGTTGCTGTAGGTTATGCCATGGTTATCAATATGATTGCCAACAAAGAAACTTGGGCATTCCTTATCCTGGGCTTCTGCGTAGCTGCTTTGACTGAAATCACCCTTATTTCCCTTGGCGCTATTGCCATGGCTATTGTATTCATCTATCTCCACCTGCTGAACAACGGCGGTGGCGGTGGAAACGGCGGTAACGGCGGTTCCAACGATCCTATAGGTGATATTTTGGATGATTATTGATTAGAAAGTGGTGATTGACATGGCAGATAATAAGAATACTTTAAGTAAGTCTGATCGTTTGAAGGTTTGCCTGCGTTCCCAGTTTTTACAGGCATCCTGGAACTATGAGCGTATGCAGAACGGCGGTTATGCCTTTTTGATGATTCCAGCTATCAAGAAGCTGTACAAGGAAAAGACTGAGCAGATTGCTGCATTGAAGCGTCATATGGAGTTCTTTAACACTCATCCATATGTGGCTGCCCCTATTATCGGTGTAAACCTGGCCTTGGAGCAGGAGAGAGCTAATGGTGCTCCTGTAGATGATGCTGCTATTCAGGGTGTTAAGGTTGGTATGATGGGCCCTCTGGCTGGTATTGGTGACCCTGTATTCTGGTTCACTCTCCGTCCTATTCTGGGTGCAATGTGTGCATCTATTGCTATGGACGGCAATATGCTTGGCCCTATTTTGTTCTTCCTTCTGTGGAATGTAATTCGTCTGGGCTTCCTGTGGTACACTCAGGAGTTCGGTTACAAAGTTGGTGGTCGGATTACCGAGAATATGTCTGGCAAGCTCTTGGAGAATATTACCCGCGGTGCTTCTATCTTGGGTATGTTTGTCCTGGGTGCTCTGGTTCAACGGTGGGTTAGCATAAAATTTGCGCCTGTGGTTTCTAGCATTCAGCTTTCCAAGGGTGCATATATTGAGTGGGATCAGCTGCCTGCAGGGGGCGAAGGCATCAAGATGGCCTTCCAGCAGGTTGCTTCCGGTATGTCCTTGGAGCCAATCAAGGTTACTACCTTGCAGAATAACTTGGATGCTTTGATTCCAGGTTTGACTCCACTGCTGCTGACTCTCCTGTGCATGTGGTTGCTGAAGAAGGGCGTATCCCCAATCATTATCATCATCGCTCTGTTTGCCGTAGGTATTGTAGGCCATCTCATTGGTCTCCTCTAATCTACAGCATTAGCGGACAAATTCAATCTCACTAAAACCTGAATAAATAAAGGGCCTGCTCCATTTTGGGAGCAGGCCCTTTTCGGGTGTAATAGAATGGAAGAATATGAGTAATTGACAAGCAAAAATTGTACTACTCTGGGCATTTTGCTCCCCCTGGGACAGAGCGCAAATACTGGTCAGCTAGGAAGCTGATATCAGCCTGTTTGCGGGATTTTTCCGCGGCCTCTGCCACCTGTAGAGAAATATTTAGATATAAATCCCTGCCGGCAAAATCCTTGTTAGCCAGCATGGCAGCAAAAGCTGCAAATTCGTGACTAAGGCGGTGAGGATATTGGTTTAGGGCATATTCTTGAATGTTGTCCTCGCCACGGATTTGACAAGCAATTTTCTCTAGCTGATTGGGAGCGGTTTCTACCTTTAGCCAGCCCTTTTCTCCTTGAATAAGACAGGTGCTGGGGCTGTCAGAGTCCTTGGCCCCAATGGCCAGAGCCTGAAATTCAGGATAGCTCATTAGCACTACACCGGAGGTATCAATGCCGTTAAAGCCCTTGCGAGCCTGATAAATAAGGTTATTAGGGGCACCAAAGAGGCCAATAATCAAATTCAGATTATAAATATTTATATCGTACAAAGCTCCGCCAGAAAGCTGGGGATCAAAGGCTGGCAGCACTGTACCTTCTAAATATTTATCATAGCGGCTGGAATACTGGGAGTAATTGGCCTGTACCATGCGGATCTGGCCAAGCTTTGGCAGCAGCTCCTGCAGTTTGTGAAAATTTGGCATATGAAGCAGGGAAACAGCCTCCCAGAGAAACAGGTTCTTTTCCTTGGCCAGGTGAACCAGCTCCTGCACCTCTCTAAGATTAGAGCCAAAGGGCTTTTCTACAATAACATTATGTCCAGCCAGCAAGGCCTTTTTGGCGTACTCATAATGAGCACTGTTTACCAGGGCAATATATGCTGTGTCTATATCGGCCTGTCCAAGAAAGGCTTCATAATCAGTATAGACTTGGGGAATATTATTCTCCTGTGCCAAGGTCTGCCCCTTGGCCTCACTGTGGGGGCGTACCCAGATAGCCTGTATCTCTATGGTATTAATAGGTTTTAGAGCTATTAACACATCCTTGACAATGCCACCGGAGCCAACAATGCCTAGTTTCATATCTATCATCCTTTGCAATGGGAGAGTATTTTCCCTTCATTATTCAAGAAAAATGTTGCCTTATTCTGAACATAGATAAAATTATTCAATGCCATGATAGCATAGAAATCTGAAAAAATTTTGGATAGGAGAGGAATTTTATCTTTGCATAAAAAATCCCTGCATACTTTGATTGCCTAGAAAGCTAGGTTAATCAGTATGCAGGGAATATGAATATTATACAGTCGCTCTAAGAGTCTTATTTCATAAGTTCTGCCATATTTGGTACATTCAAATATTTGGCAATCTCATCGTTAGTAGGGTACTTGCCCTCCATGACAATTTCTCCGTCCAGCAAAATCAAAGGAAGTGCATTAGCACCTTTTTCTCTTACGAAATTAACAACCTTTTCATTCTCCATGAACTTCTGACGATCATCTGGCTGAACATATCTATTAATGTCATACAGGTTAGTCTGCAAAACCTTGACAACCTTATCAATACGAACGATTTCCTGATCTGCACTCAAACCACACATACCATCAGCTGCACAAAGTTCTGGCTCAAAGATTTCCAACTTTTTCATAAATAACAACCCCTTTCAGATAACATATAAACGTCTCATTGACGACTCACCCTAATCTTATTATACTTAATTTAAAATAAAATGTCAATGAAAATAATTATCTTTTAATAAAATTTATTTTACATTATTTTATATCTAGTAATTCTGCTAAAAGCTCACTAAATTCCTTTTTGCCATAGATAAATTTCCGTTCATCTTCCTCGTTTATAATACAGCAGGGAACACCTTTTAAATCGTATTTATCCTTTAGGTCAGCGAAATGTGCATAGTCAAAAATTTCTACACTGATATTATCATTGAGAGAAGCCATTCGCTGCATGGCCTGTACAACCACTGGACAATTATGGCAGGACAAGGTAACAATAATTTTGATAGCCTTTTTAGAGGTAATAGTCTTGGCCTTTTTCTCCGCTTCAACATCAATTACCTTGCCGGGACCAGCGATATTGTAGAGAGCTGCAATAAAGGAGTTAAACTCCTGACCGTTTGGCAATGCGTGATAGATAATGCCTGCTGCTCTGCCATCATGGAAAAATAATTCCATTCCTGGAATATCCGCTGCTTCCTTCAAGCTGATTGCAATCTTATCCGTTAAAGCAGCTAATTCCGAAGAAAACTTTTGCAAATCTTTTCCTAAATCACTTTGGTCATAGTGGGTCACAATCCTTACGGGATGCTCAAATCTGGCAAAAAACTGTGCCAGCTGGGGATGGAAGGACTGGGGGATAAAGCTTTCTCCAATCATAAAATCACCTCGCAATTATTACAACAAGCCAACCAAATCAATACTAGGCTTCAGTGTTTCATCTCCTGGCTGCCATTTCGCAGGACAGACCTCGTCTCCATGCTTTGCAACGAACTGCAAAGCCTCGACCTTGCGCAGCAGCTCGTCAGCATTACGTCCTACATTGCCAGCATTTACCTCATATGCGGCAACCCTGCCCTTAGGGTTGATGATAAATGTACCCCGTTCTGCCATGCCATCGGCTTCAATATATACATCCAGATCTCTGGCCAAAGCAGCCGTAGGGTCAGCCAACATAGGATAAGTAATCCTGCCTACTTTAGGGGAATTCTCATGCCATGCTTTGTGCACAAAATGAGTATCACAGGAGACACTGTAAATTTCACAGCCAATGTTTTGAAATTTTTCATAAAGATTAGCTAAATCCTCTAATTCGGTAGGACATATAAAAGTAAAATCAGCAGGATAGAAAAATAATACTGACCATTTGTCTAGCAAATCAGCCTTGGTAATGGTTTTGAATTTGCCTTTCTCAGCCCCAGCAGCTTTGATAAAGGCCTGTGCGGAAAAATCTGCAATTTCTTTGTTTATTAGTGACATAATCATACCTCCGAGTAAATATATTTAGATTGCATATTATCAAGCAATAAAATTAATCATTTGATAACACTTTACATATTTATATATTCTTCACAAAATACTAAAATCCTGCTTTGAGGGGAAAATTATGAGAAAATTACAAAAACTAAAAGAGGATTTTTTGATATTTGTGTAGAATAGTTATTATAAGGAAATAATTTTATTTTAGGAGGGGTTACTATGAATAATCAGGCGATGTTTAAACTTAGCTATGGTCTTTTTGTCTTGACAGCAAGGGATGGCGAGAAGGACAATGGTTGTATTATCAACACGGCTATTCAGGCGGCATCTACGCCTAATCAGTTGAGTATATGTGTCAACAAGGCAAACTATACCCATGATATGATTGTCAAAACTGGAATTTTTACCGTATCGATTCTCAATCAAAAGGCTTCCTTTGATATCTTTAAACGTTTTGGTTTTGCCAGTGGCAGGGATGTTGATAAGTTTGCAGATTATGATGAATGTAAGCGCGGCGAAAATCGTGTTTACTATATAACCGAGGATACTAATGCCTATATCTCCGTAAAGGTGTCCAAAACTGAGGATTTGGGTTCTCATACTATGTTCGTGGGCGAGATTACCGATATGAAAATTCTTGGTGAGGAACCATCTGTGACCTACGCATATTATTTCCAGCATATTAAGCCAAAACCAGAAGCATCTGCTTCACCTTCAGGCAAGACAGTATGGCGTTGCAAGATCTGCGGCTATGAGTACGAAGGGGAGGAAATTCCTGAAGATTATATCTGTCCTATTTGCAAGCATCCCGCTTCTGATTTTGAGAAAGTTCTGTGATATTTAGATGGCCTTGCACATCATCTGATGGGCGAGGCTGTCTTTTTGCATTTTTTTCTGCTAGAATTTTAGCTTAGGAGGTTGGTGTTTATGAAAAATATAAAGGAAGTTTTGCAGGCAGGCCACCAGTGGATGGAAGAGTATATGCAGTCTTTTTACTGTGAGGATAAAGATATTATGTTTGGTATCCAGATGAAGGAAAAGCATACTGGCTATGTTACGACCAATGCCAGACAACTGGCTCTGCATTTGCAATTGTCTTCTCATGATGTGGATTTGGCAGAGCTGATAGGCTTACTCCATGATGTGGGCAGGTTCCGTCAGTGGCAATTATATAAGACCTTTGTGGATGCCAAATCTGAGGATCATGCTGACTTGGGAGTAAAGGTGATTCAGGAGTTGCCTTTTTATGATTTGCTGGGGCAGGAAGAAAAGGATTTGGTGCTTTTTGCCATCAAGAATCATAATAAAAAGGAAATTGCTCCAGCACCGGATAAAAGGCATTTGTTCTTTGCTAAAATCATTCGGGATGCAGATAAACTGGATATTTTCCGGGTGTTGGCTCCCTATCTTACGGCTAATCCAGATGCCGAGGGCCAGTCTGCGGCTATTCGCAAATTTATGAAGGGGCCTAATGGAGATGCTACTGGGGAGATGGGGGTATTTGCTCCTGGGTTCTTGGAGAAATTTGTGCGAGGGGAGCAGGTGGATTATACTATGATTCGCACCAATGAAGATAGAAAGCTGGTGCGGTTGATGTGGGTATATGATGTGAATTATGCCTGGACCTTGCAGCGAATTCGGGATAAAGGATATATTGAGGCCATTATTGCCAATCTGCCAGATAGTGAGATGCTGCGTCAGGGTGTGGAGAGATTGCAGAAATATGTGAGTGCCAAATGTGCCAGCACAGATATTGCATAATTCTGATTTGCCGAATCGTTTATCTCTCCATAGAGTTGTAAATATAATTCGGTATGTCAAAATTTTTCGATATACAGCCTGCGGTCATAACGACTTTTGCTCTGTCCGACTTAATGG
>SAMEA3663090__coassemble_88_pt1 | contig 48090 bp, 50 predicted proteins | sample SAMEA3663090__metabat2_low_PE_027 | metagenome-assembled genome bin SAMEA3663090 (sample SAMEA3663090) | pig gut metagenome | biome: pig gut; feature: pig-associated habitat; material: faeces | place: France | collected 2012 | reverse complement strand
TGTAAAACGGGTACTACACTAATTCGTGTGTCCACTGTTATGGGTACATTATAATTGCTATGTAGATAAAACGTATATTACGAATTAGAAGTAAACAATTATGAGATTTAGCAAATTGAGGAGTTGACAGGAGTAATGTTAGGAAATAGTCTTTCACAGACAGACAGACAGGATTTTATCCATAAAGGGATATTTAAAAAGATATCGCATTACTAGGGCGATTGGTAAAGGGATAAAATCATTTTTAAGAGAGTATCATACAAAGGAATATATACATTCAGAAAAGAGAAAAGATTATTTTTTCTTAGATAATAGTCATGATTATGAAGATATGTGTATAGTTTTGGCCGGTTATAAATCTGATCTTTGGGATGATGTATTTGATAGAATAAAAGCATATGTCTATGAGAATATGGATATATGCGTGTGTTCTAGTGGTAAAAAAGATGAAAGACTTTTAGAAATATGCAAACAAAATGGTTGGTCTTATTTAGCTACCAAGAAAAATCAAATAAGCGATGTACAGAATATTGCTATTGATTTACATAAGGCAGCTCGATATATTTTCAAATTAGATGAAGATATTTTTGTAACAAAGTATTTTTTTGAAAATCTAAAAAGAAGAATGACGATCAGTAACCCTACCTATTATGAAATTGGTTTTGTGTGTCCGCTGATTAATGTAAATGGTTATAGTTATGTAAGAGTATTAGAAAAATTAAACTTGATAGGACATTGGGAAAAGTATTTTAACGAATGTATGCACACAGATGGAATTCATCATCATATGGATATATGGAAAAATGGTAATGCCGCCAAATTTATGTGGGGAGAGGATTGTCCAGAGTTGAATGATTTGGATGCTGTAGCTGAAAAATTTAATTCTGAGGCAGATTCATATAGTTTATGTAATACACGATTTAGCATAGGAGCAATATTATTCACAAGAAAAGCATGGGAAGAAATGGGACATTTTCCTGTTGATAACAGTATTGGCCTTGGTGCAGATGAGGAGGCAATATGTCATTGGTGCATGTTCTCTGCGCGAGCAATTGTAGTTGATGAAAACACTATTGTTGGGCATTTGTCTTATGGACCACAAAATGCTGTAATGCTTGAATATTATAAAAATAATAGACATAAATTTAGATATTCTGGTAACTAAGGTCTGTCAAATAGCAAAGATATCAGTTCACTGATTGAATGAATGTGTAAATTAATATTTGAACATAAGGGGGAGTACTTAATGTACGATTACCTGGTAGTAGGCAGTGGTTTGTTTGGGGCGGTTTTTGCTCATGAGGCGCGTAAAAACGGTAAATCAGTATTAATGTTGGAGCGTCGTAATCATGTTGGAGGCAATATATATTGTGAGGAGCTTGATGGGATTAACATACACAAATATGGCGCTCATATTTTTCATACATCTTATAAAGATGTGTGGGAATATGTGAATCAGTTTGTGGAGTTTAATAATTATGTTAATTCTCCTGTAGCTAATTACAAAGGGGAGCTATATAATCTTCCTTTTAATATGAATACCTTTACAAAATTATGGGGCGTAGTGACACCACAGGAGGCTGCCAATCGTATTGCACAGCAGCGGACAGTGATTCAGGGAACACCTCAGAATCTGGAGGAGCAGGCTATCTCATTGGTGGGAACTGATATTTATACCAAATTGATAAAAGGATATACCGAAAAACAATGGGGGTGTAGCTGTACAGAACTGCCAGCCTTCATTATCAAGAGATTGCCGGTGCGCTATACCTTTGATAATAATTATTTTAATGATAAATATCAAGGAATACCTATTGGTGGGTATAACAAATTGATTGATGCACTGCTGGAAGGCATTGAGGTTCGTCTGGGAATTGATTATAATGATAATTCTGCAGAATATAGGAAGTTAGCAGCTAAGGTAGTTTATACTGGTCCTATAGATGCGTATTTTGCTTATAGCCTTGGGCGGTTGGAGTATCGTGGCTTGCGTTTTGAAACTGAACGCCTGGAGGAACTTAATCATCAGGGGGTGGCTGTTATGAATTATACTCAGCGCGAGATTCCCTATACACGTATTATAGAACATAAGCATTTTGAATTTGGGACACAACCTGTAACTTACATAACTAAAGAATATCCAGCAGATTGGCATCCAGGAGAAGAGGCTTATTACCCTGTAAATAACGATAAAAATCAACAGCTATATGAAAAATATGCTGCACGGGCAAAGCAGGAAAGTAATGTTATTTTTGGTGGTCGCTTGGCAGAGTATAAATATTATGACATGGATGATGTTATCAAAAGTGCTCTAATATGTGCTGAGAAGGAATTTTAGAATCAATATGTTATTAGGTATTGGCATAAAATAGGGAAAGCGAATAAATTATGACTAGATTTAGGGAGCTGCGGCTGCAACGTGGTTTGTCACAGGAGCAGCTGTGCAGACTTTACAATGAAAAATATAATAGAAAATATACAACCGCAGCTATGTCCCTAATAGAGCATGATAAGCGTTCACCGGAGTTGGGGGCTTTGTTGGATTTTGCTGATTTTTATGGGGTGTCCTTGGATTATCTTTTGGGCAGGGACCAGGGGGAATTTGATTCTGCTCAGGTTGATTGCAAGAGTCGTACCTGGTATTTGTCTGAGCAGCTGCGGAATATTGTCTTGGGCTTGTACAATGGCAAGGAGGCCAATAAGATTGGTGGAAAATCTGAGGGGGTTGACTCTGGGGTTCCCAATGTAGGTGATGATGTCTCGCATCAGACTGAGGCAGCTGCACATAGGAGCCAGCAGAATATCAATCAGGAACTGCGCCAACTAGGGGAGCAGGATGAGAATGAGGAAAATTTGGAAATGCTGCGCAGCTTGTTGAAGCAGTCTATAGTGCTAGCCAAGCGTGTAGAGAAAAACAAAAAATCTTGGTATAAATACTAAAATTATATAAAAATGATAATTGATAAAAAGCCCCCTATATGGGGCAATCGCTGAGAGATAGTGATTGCCCTCTAGGGGGCTATAATTTATGCATTTTGGTTAAAGCATCATAAGGTATTTCTTATACTCTGATGGGGCAATGCCTAGAGCCTTCATAGCAGCTTCAGCAGACCAATTGGTACTTTTCATTAAATTCTTTATGTTGTTTATAGTGGCATTAAAACTTCCTTTAGCTTCGCCTCGAGCCTCCCCTCGGGCTTCACCGCGAGCTTCGCCAGCTTTAAGCAGAGCTTCCCGGGCTTCTTGTTCATTCCATTCAAATCCAAACATATCAATGACCTCCTCTTGGTGGTTTTTCAGATATTCTGTCATGACATCGTGTTCCAAACAATAATGGACAGATTTGTGAACAGCCTCATCAATGGACAAGTTTTGCTTTCTGTAGAATTTGTAACGGTTGGAAAAAATACTATATTCCAATAATGACTGACATTTATCCTTCAACTTTTGACTCTTGCCATCAGCAAGGTTGAATACATGGGCAATCAATTCAAGATTTTCAGATGGAGTTTCAAATGCATCACTCAATTTTAACAGTTTATGGTCGAATGATATATCGTCACCATCATAGAACACATAAAATTCAGGCGCAGGTACCTTGATTAGCATGCTGCCATAAATTTTTGCAGATTGTGAACTGGTAAGCCTGCGGTACAGTTCGTCAAGATAACTGAGAAAACGCAACGGCATATTAGGATTAATAGTAGTTTGATGTTCAATGAGCACAATGATGATTCCATCTAATAGAAAGGAAATATCATTCTTTAGATTGCTGTAGAAACTTCCTTCAAGGGTGTTGATATTTATGATAAGAAAATACTCCCCCATACGATAACAGTATGCTTTCTAGTGCAAATCATCATATAGAGGAGTATCAAATCATGTTCTGTTAATAATTACATCTGGCGATACATGCCGATAACCTTGCCCAGAATGGTTACGTCCTTCTCATAGAAAGGCTCCATAGAATCATTCTCAGGCTGGAGTCGGATGCAATCTGCTTCCTTGAAGAAGCGCTTTACAGTAGCGCCTTCGCCATCTACCAGGGCTACAACAATATCGCTGTCCTCGGCAGTGTTCTGCTGACGAACCATCAGATAGTCGCCATCGTAGATGCCTGCCTTAATCATGCTTTCACCAGCAACCTTTAGCATGAAGCATTCGCTGGAAGTACCCATCAGATGAGTAGGGAAAGCAAAGGTATCCTCAATATTCTCCTGTGCCAGAATAGGAACACCTGCAGTAACAGTGCCTACCAAAGGTACGTTTACAGTACGCTCCCAAGGCTTGTCCTCTAGCAGATCAATAGCACGAGGCTTGGTTGGATCCCTGCGGATAAGGCCGGCAGCCTCCAGCTGATTCAGATAGCCGTGTACAGTAGAGCTGGATTTCAGGCCTACTTCTTTACCAATCTCGCGTACAGAAGGTGGATAACCCTTCTTCATCAACTGTTCCTTAATAACCTTGTAGATTTGTTCCATTCTTTTGTCAGCGCAACGCTTACGTCCCATATTAATACATCCTTTCAATATTATTGTAGAATAAGCAGATTTCCGTTAGTTGAAATAATTGTACCACATAAATGTTTGTTTGTAAAGTGTTCCGCAAACAAAAGTGTTAAGGAATTTCTGTTTTCTAAAAGCTAATTTAGAGAAAATATGTTGCAGATAACCTGTCTTTATGCTACAATAAATTCAGAAATACAGAGACAGTCTTTGGGGCAGGGTGAGATTCCCTACCGGCGGTATAGCCCGCGAGCCTGATGAGGCAGAGTAATTCTGCAGCGGATAGGCAGGATTCGGTGAGATTCCGAAGCCGACAGTATAGTCTGGATGAGAAAAGACATGTTGTGTGCATCTTTTTATGTATTGTCAATGGCTGTTGAGGATTATTTCCTGACGGCTTTTTTATTTGCAAGAACCGAAAGGTAATCAGCAGTATACATAGGCTGCTTCTGTACTTCAGATATTATGTATCAGAGGTGATAGGATGCAAGAAGATTTTGATGAGCAAATGATGAGGCGGGCCATTGAGTTGGCCAGAAATGCTACAGGCCGTACCTCCCCTAATCCCTTGGTGGGAGCTGTGGTAGTCAAAGAGGGACGGATTGTGGCTGAGGGCTGGCATCGACAGGCTGGTACTCCTCATGCAGAGGTTCATGCTCTGAATATGGCTGGTGAGCTGGCTAAGGGGGCTACAGTGTATGTGTCGTTAGAGCCTTGTGCTCATTACGGCAGAACAGGTCCTTGCGCCAAAGCACTGGTGGAGGCTGGGGTAAGCCGGGTAGTTATAGCTATGACAGATCCCAATCCTAAAGTAGCAGGCAAGGGAATTCAGATTCTTCGGGAAGCTGGCGTAGAAGTTGTTACAGGAGTACTGAAAAAGGAGGCCTATGAGCTGAATGAGGTTTTCCTGAAGTGGATAACCACAGGCAAGCCCTTTGTGGCACTGAAAACTGCCATGTCTCTGGATGGAAAGATTGCTACTGCTGGGGGAGAATCTCAGTGGATAACCAATGAAAAATCCCGTTACCAGGGACACCGTCTCCGGGATATTTATGATGGTATTCTGGTTGGGATTAATACTGTATTGCAGGACAATCCCAGCCTGACCACCAGGTTGCGGGAGTATCAGGGACAGAATCCTGTAAGGATTGTCTTGGATAGTCAGGCCAGATTGCCACTGGCTAGCAAGCTGGCTACAGATGGCGCAGCTAGAACCATTGTGGCTGTATCGGCCCAGGCTCCTGCTACCCGTAAGGCTGCTTTGGAGGCAGCAGGCTTGGAGGTTCTAGTGGCAGGAACTGATAAGGTTGATGTGGTGGAGCTGATGAACCAGCTAGGGGCTATGCGCATTACCTCCATATTGGTGGAGGGCGGCGGCAGGGTGAATTTCTCCTTGCTGGAAGCTGGCTTGGTGGACAGAGTATATGCCTTTGTGGCTCCCAAGCTTATAGGTGGCAGTCAGGCCTTGACTCCAGTAGAGGGAGAGGGCTTCGCTCAGCTGGCTCAGGCTGTGGAGCTGGAGAATATCCAGACCAGTTTGCTGGACAATGATGTGATGATTACTGGCAGGGTTCGTAGACCGGAATGTGAATAAAGGGGTATGCTATGTTTACAGGAATTGTTGAAGAAGTGGGCCAGGTGAAAGCCATAGGCAATGGAACTCTCCAGATTCAGGCTGCCAAGGTATTGGAGGATGTTAAGCTGGGAGATAGTATTGCTGTCAATGGCATTTGTCTTACGGTAACAGGCTTTAACAGCCATAGCTTTCAGGCAGATGTTATGCCTGAAACCATTAAGCGAACCTCCTTAGGGGAGTTGAAGCTGGGCAGTCCAGTAAATCTGGAGCGGGCCTTAACCTTAAGCAGTCGTCTGGGGGGCCATATTGTCAGTGGTCATATTGATGGCACTGGGCGGATCGTTTCTCTTAAGGAGGACAAAAACGCTATCCTTATGAAGATACAGACTGATGGTGCTATTCTGCGGTATATTGTGGAAAAGGGCTCTGTGGCTTTGGATGGTATCAGCCTAACAGTGGCTCAGGTTGGTACTAGGGATTTTACAGTATCCCTGATACCCCATACCAGGCAGGTAACAAATCTATCTGCCAAGGGAGAGGGTTCTCTTATTAATATTGAAAATGATGTGGTGGGCAAATATGTGGCCAAGCTGCTACAGCCTGCTGATGAGTCTGTGAATGTAGCTGACCAGTCCAGTATTACCATGGATTTTCTTAAGGAAAACGGATTTTAAAAAGCATGCCCTATAAAGGGTTAGAGATAAAGGAGCATAGATATGGCAAAATTTGCAACAGTTGAGGAAGCAATTGACGAAATCAGAAACGGCAATATGATTATTGTAGTGGATGATGAGGATCGTGAAAACGAGGGCGATATTATTGTAGCAGCAGAGAAGTGTACTGCTGACCATGTTAATTTTATGGCAACTTATGCCAAGGGCCTGATTTGTACTCCAGTAGAGGGGTATATTCTGGATAGATTAAAGATTGGCCAGATGGTTACCAACAATACTGATAATCACGAAACAGCCTTTACTGTTTCTGTAGATGCAGTTAGCACTACTACTGGTATTTCTGCCTATGAGAGATGGGAAACAGTTAAGAAGATTATAGATCCAGAGGCAAGACCAGAGGATTTCCGCCGTCCAGGCCATGTATTCCCTTTGCGCTCTGTTCCAGGTGGTGTATTGCGCCGTGCAGGCCATACTGAAACCACCACTGACCTGGCTCGCTTGGCTGGCCTGATTCCTGCTGGCTGGTGCTGTGAGATTATGGATGATGATGGCCATATGATGCGTACACCAAAGCTGATGGAGTTTGCAGATAAGCATGGCTTGAAGATTATTACTGTTAAGTCTCTTATTGAGTATCGCAAGAAAACTGAGTGCTTTGTGGAGAAGATTGCCGAGGCAGATCTGCCAAGCAAATATGGTCACTTTAGAATCCATGCTTATGAAAGCAAGCTGGATGGCAAGTGTCATTTGGCTATTATGAAGGGTGATGTTCGAGGCAAGAAGGATGTGCTGGTAAGAGTGCATTCCGAGTGCCTGACTGGTGATGCTTTGGGCTCCATGCGCTGTGACTGCGGTGAGCAGCTGGCTACTGCCCTGAAAAAGATTGAGGCTGAGGGCTGCGGTGTGGTTCTTTATATGCGTCAGGAGGGCAGAGGTATTGGTCTGGCCAACAAGATGCGTGCCTACGAGCTGCAGGATCAGGGCAAGGATACTGTAGAGGCTAATGTATTGCTGGGCTTTGCTCCTGATGAGCGGGATTATGGCATTGGTGCTCAGATTTTGTCTGACTTGGGTCTCAGCAGCATTCGTCTTATGACTAACAATCCTGCCAAGAGAGCTGGTTTGGAGGGCTACGGCCTTAGCATTACTGAGCGGGTGCCTTTGGTTATGCCAGTAAATGAATATGATAGGAATTATATGAAGGTAAAAAGTGCCAAGATGGGACACATTCTGGGCTAAGCTGTTGAATATTAAGGAGGATTTTTCATGAAAGAGGTAAAGGTTTTGGAGGGCATGCTGAATGCCCAGGGTTTGCGTTTTGGTATTGTAGTATCCCGTTTTAATGAGTTCTTTACATCTAAGCTGCTGGGGGGGGCACTGGACACCCTGCATCGTCATGGTGCCAACGAGGATGATATTACTGTAGCTTGGGTACCTGGTGCCTTTGAGCTGCCATTGGTATCCAAGAAGATGGCTGAGTCTGGCAAATATGATGCTATTATTGCTTTAGGTACTGTTATCCGTGGATCTACCACTCATTATGATTATGTTTGCAATGAGGCTGCCAAGGGGATTGCTCAGGCTAGCATGGCTACCGGTGTACCTGTTGCCTTTAGTGTAGTAACCACTGAGAATTTGGATCAGGCTATTGAGCGTTCTGGTACCAAGGCTGGCAACAAGGGTGCTGATGGTGCTATGACTGCCATTGAAATGGCCAATCTGCTGCGTCAGATTTGATAGGAGGCGGCAGGCTATATGAAAATCGGTGTAATTAGTGACACTCATGGCTGCCGTGACCATTGGGCTAAGGCCTATGACAAGTTTTTCAAGGATGCGGATTTGATTATTCATTCTGGAGATGTGCTTTATCATGGGCCTCGGAATCCTATGCTGGAGGATTATAATCCAGCGGAGCTGGCAGAAAAAATCAATGGCTGTAGTCAGCCGGTGCTGATTTGCAAGGGAAATTGTGATTCAGAGGTGGATCAGCTGGTGCTGAATACACCTATTCAGTCCCCTTATGTCCATGCCTTTGCGGATGGGCGTCATATTGTGGCTACTCATGGTCATATGGTAGAGTCTGACGAGGCAAAGGAGGCTATGGCTGCTGCCATTAAGGCGGATATTTTTATCAGCGGTCATGTGCATTATACAGTGCTGGAGAAAAGGGGCAATACTGTGTTCCTGAATCCCGGCTCTCCGTCCCTTTCCAAGCGAGAAGATGGGCGCCAGACCTGTGCGGTGATTTCTGATGTTGATATTAAGGTGTATGATGTCAATACTGCTGAGGTATTGGCTGAGTTTAAATTCTGAGTTTAGGGGCTATCCACCATTGGTGGGCAGCCCTTAAAATTTTGAAATTTAGTTAGGAAGTGAAAATATGTCTGATACATTAGTAAAAGCTATAACCAAGGGCGTTCGTGTCTATGCGGCAGTTACTACGGATCTGGTTAATGAAGCCATCAAGCGCCATGATTGCTATCCAGTAGCAGCAGCAGCCTTGGGTAGAACCATGACGGGCGCCCTGCTTATGGCAGCTAATTTGAAAAACAAGGAAGCTATTACCATAAACATTAGAGGTAATGGCCCCTTGGCCAATATAACAGCAGATGCTGTACCAGAAGGCTATGTCCGGGGCTATGTAGCCAATCCTCATGTGGAGCTGCCTCTGAATGCTCAGGGCAAGCTGGATGTAGGCGGCGGTGTAGGTCAGGGCTTGGTAACTGTTACCAGATTTACTGGTCTGAGAGAGCCAATGCGAGGCAGCAGTGAGATTGTTAGCGGTGAAATCGCTGAGGATTTAACCAACTATCTCTATGTTTCTGAGCAGACTCCTTCCAGTATAGGTTTAGGTGTTTTGGTGGATACTGACTACACAGCCAAGGCTGCAGGTGGCTTTATGATTCAGCCTATGCCAGATGCAGACGAGGAGATTATTACCAAATTGGAAGAAAATCTTAAAAATCTGCGTCCAGTAACCACCATGATTGCCGAGGGAAAAGGCCCCAAGGAAATTATAGAGGAAATTATGACAGGCTTCCAGATGGAGTTCCTTACTACAACAGAGTTGGGCTTCAAATGCCAGTGCTCCAAGGAACGCCTGGAGGATGTACTGCTAAATCTCAATAGAGATGATATGCTGTCTTTGATTGAGGATGGTCAGGCAGAGGTTTGCTGCCAGTTCTGCGGAGCGAAATATAACTTTACCAAGGCAGAATTAGAGCATCTTTTAAAATTAGCCGACTCTGTAAAGTAAAAATACTTTACAAGAATATTTTTTTCTGCTATAATGACTAACGCAATGTGTAAATAGATGTTATCAGTTCACTGGGTAATTTTTATTTGGATTGTTGCAATTGATAATGAGCGTGTGTTATAATATTCATATTGTGTGTGAAGAGCGTACACACTCATAGATACTACAAGGAGGTGTGTTACATGGCAAGTGTATGTGAAGTATGCGGTAAGGGCGAGCTGAGCGGTAACAATGTCAGCCATTCTCATCTGAAGACTAAGCGTTCTTGGAAGCCAAACATCCAGCGCGTTCGCGCCAATGTTGAGGGCGAAGTTAAGCGCGTTAATGTTTGCACCCGTTGCCTGCGTTCTGGCAAGGTTGAGAGAGCTATCTAATTTGCGCAAAATATCTCAAATGATATATCATAAGAAAAGCTGGTTATTGTAATAACCAGCTTTTCTTATACCCACCATGGCAGGGATGTAAACGCCGCAAGGAATATTTTAAGAAAAGCCTTGGAAATGCAGAATCCTCTGCCTTGAGGCATGGAGAGTGTCAAGAGCTGCAGAAAATCGTGATTCCTAAATAATTATGTGCTGACAAGGAAAAATACTTGACAACATAGTTACAGCTAGTTATAATAACTATGGTCGGATAAAGGTGTGTCTTGAAAGCAGGTGGTTATATGCTGGAACAGAGATTGTATCTGGCGCAGCTATATGATATATATGGGCCATTGCTGACAGACAAGCAGCAGCGTTGCTTAGAGATGCATCTACTGGAGGATTTCTCCATGTCAGAGATAGGAGAGAGCCTACAGGTATCACGACAGGCAGTATATGATATACTGCATCGCTCGGAGCAGATCATGGCTGAGTATGAAACAAAGCTAGGGCTGGCTCAGAGAATTGCCAGACAGCGTCATGAACTGACAGAAATTTATGATGAGCTTTCTTCTCTGGAGACAGAGGGAACCCAACAGCAGATAGCTGGTATATTGCAAAAGCTTGCACCATATACCGGAGAAGCTGGCCAGGAGGAATAGATTTGATTTTTGAAGGTTTGGCAGATCGTCTGCAGGAAACATTTAAAAAGCTTCGGGGACATGGCAAGCTGACAGAGGACGATGTAAAGTCTGCTATGAAGGAAGTACGGATGGCTCTTTTAGAGGCAGACGTAAACTTCAAGGTAGTTAAGGACTTTGTCAAGCGGGTAACCGAAAGAGCTATCGGACAGGATGTAATGGAGGCATTGACTCCGGCACAGGTTGTCATCAAGATAGTAAATGAGGAGCTTACCGAATTAATGGGTGGCTCCCAGAGTAAGATTAATATGTCATCACAGCCACCTACCATTATTATGATGGCAGGTCTGCAGGGTGCTGGTAAAACCACCTCTGCTGGTAAGCTGGGATTGGCTCTGAAGAAACAGGGCAAGCGTCCAGTGCTGGTGGCTGCAGATATATATAGACCAGCGGCTATTACTCAGCTGCAGGTTATAGGTAAGCAGTTGGATATTCCGGTATTCTCTATGGAGCCGGGAACCGATGCTGTTACCATTGCAAAATCCTCTTTGAATTATGCCTTTACTCATGCTAACGATGTTGTTATCATTGATACAGCAGGTCGACTCCACATTAATGAGGAGCTGATGCAGGAGCTGAAAGACATTAAGCAGGAGGTTAAGCCTCATGAGATTCTGCTGGTTGTAGATGCTATGACTGGTCAGGATGCAGTCAATGTGGCTGAGAGCTTCAATAAGGATCTGGAGCTGACAGGCTTGATTCTCACCAAGATGGATGGTGATTCAAGAGGCGGTGCTGCACTGTCTGTAAAGGCGGTAACAGGCTGTCCAATTAAATTCATCGGTGTTGGTGAGAAGCTGGAGCCGTTGCAGCCATTCTATCCAGACCGTATGGCTTCCCGTATTCTGGGTATGGGCGATGTGCTTTCCCTGATTGAGAAGGCTCAGGATGCCTTTGACCTTAAAGAGGCTGAGGAGCTTAAGCAGAAGCTGCGTAAGGATGAATTCACTTTGGATGATTTCCTGAAGCAGATGAAGCAGGTTCGCAAGCTAGGATCCTTTGAGCAGATTCTGGGCATGATTCCTGGTTTAGGCAGTCAGGTCAAGGATGCACTGAAGGATAAGGATATAGATCTGAATGGCAAGGAAATGCGTCAGATTGAAGCCATTATACTGGCTATGACTCCAGAGGAGCGAGCCAAAACCAAGATCATCAATGGCAGCCGCCGCAAGCGTATAGCCAAGGGCAGCGGCACCAGGGTGCAGGATGTCAACAAGCTTCTTAAGCAGTTTGACGAAATGCAGAAGATGGTAAAACGTATGAAGAAAATGCAAAATGGCAAAAAAGGCGGTCTTTTCGGCGGCATGAAATTACCATTTATGCATTGATTATATAAGAAAGTATATCTTCTATAAAATAGAGTTTAGATATACCATATCTAAGGAGGTGAATTTTCACATGGCAGTAAAGATTCGTTTGAACCGTATGGGTGCTAAGAAGAGCCCTTTCTATCGTATTGTTGTAGCTGATTCCCGTGCACCACGCGATGGCCGTTTCATCGAGGTAGTTGGCAACTACGACTCCACTAAGGAGCCTGCAGTAGTTAACATCGACGAGGAGAAGGCACTGGAGTGGATGTCCAAGGGTGCACAGCCTACTGATACAGTTCGTTCTTTGTTCTCCAAGCAGGGCATCATGGCTAAGTTTGATGCAGCTAAGCATGCTAAAGACTAAGAAAGAGGCATAGCATGAAAGAGATCGTTGAGATTATCGCGAGGTCTCTGGTAGACAATCCTGATCAGGTTGTAGTAAAGGAGAAGCAGGATGAGGGTATCGTCCTCTTCGAACTTCATGTAGCTGACGAGGATATGGGCAAGGTAATTGGCAAATCAGGACGTATTGCGAAAGCTTTACGTACTGTTGTCAAGGCCGCAGCTACTCGTGAGAATAAAAAAGTGAATGTAGAAATAGTTAGCTGATAACCTCAGCCGAAACTGCGGCAGATTTTTCTGCCGCAATTTCTATATATATGAGAATTTTTTTAGAGAAAATGGGGGCTTGTAAAATGGATAAGGTATTGGTAAAATTCCCACTCACCATTAAAGCAAAAATGACCGATAAATTGAAGGCAAAAATGCTGGATGAATTGGAAAAGGGCATGCAGCAGGCAGAGCTGGAAATTTCCCAGATTAATATTGAAGAAAACAAGGCTATTCAGCAGGAAAGCGCCAATGGTCAGGAGCCAGCTCAGGAAACCATGGCTATGATTCATCAGCATTTTGGTGTAGAGCGCCAGAAGCGCCAGGAATATGTAGCCAAGGCTCAGGCTCGTCATGATGAGCTGGAGAAGCTTGGACCTGGTGCAGAGATTGTACAGGGAACCACTGAGCGTTTTGTGGAGCTGAAGGTTGGAGATAATATTCGTGATCAGTTCAATGTGGAAGTAGTGGTGGAAGATGATAAGATCATCGCAATCCGCAGCTAAGACGGCCAAAGTTTCCCACAAGAACCATATTGTCATTGGCAAAATCGGTGCTCCTCACGGCGTTCATGGTGAGATGCGGGTAATTCCTCTGACAGATTTTCCTGAGCGGTTCCAGACTTTGTCTCAGGTTTATGCCGGGGATGAACTGATGGATGTGGAGGATTGCTGGTATCACAAGCAGTTTGTTATTATGAAGCTGAAGCAGTGCCCTCATAGGGAAGCAGCTGCAGAGCTGACAGGCAGATTGCTATATGTGGACAAAGCTGATGCCATGCCTTTGGAAGAGGGAGAATACTATACCTTTGACATTATTGGCTTGGAGGTATTTGACCTGGAGGGAAATTCTCTTGGTCATATTACCGAGGTGCTGAAAACCGGCAGCAATGATGTTTATGTAGCCTCCCGAAAGGGACAGGCCAAGCAGCTGATGATACCTGCCCTAAAGGCTGTGGTCAAGGAAATTGATGTGCCAGGTGGCCGTATGGTAGTAGATATGCCGGAGGAAGCCTGATGAGGATAGATATTCTCTCGCTCTTTCCAGCCATGTTTGCCGGCCCCTTTGGGGATAGTATTACCAAAAGGGCGGTGGCCAATGGTATTCTGGATATTCATCTCATGAATCCCAGAGATTTTGCTTTAGGCCGTCACAAGCAGGTAGATGACAGTCCCTTTGGAGGGGGCAGCGGCATGGTGCTAAAGCCTGAGCCTATGTTTAAGGCTGTGAACTTCATTAAGGATACCACAGATTATGCAAACCGCAGGGTGCTTTTAATGAGTCCCGAAGGAGCTGTATTCAATCAAGCCAAGGCTAGGGAGCTGGCTCAATATGATCAGTTGATTTTTATCTGCGGTCATTATGAGGGCTTTGATGCCAGAATCAGTGAGAATCTGGCGGATGAGATTATCTCCATTGGTGATTTTGTCCTTACCGGGGGAGAGCTGCCAGCTATGATAATTGTAGATGCAGTGTCCCGTATGTTGCCTGGGGTACTAGGCTCCGAGGAATCTGCTCCTACAGATTCCTTCTATAACGGCCTGTTGGAACATCCTCAATATACCAGACCAAGGGAATATGAGGGGTTGGCAGTGCCGGAGGTTTTGTTTTCTGGAGATCATGCCAAAATAGCTAAATGGCGCCGGGAAAAATCCTTGGAGATAACTCTAAGGAATCGTCCAGATTTACTAGAAAAGGCCGAGCTGAGCAAGGCAGATATAGAGTATCTGGCTAAGCTAAAAGCCTAGGAAAATCAAGTATAAAAATAAGCTGTCCATAGTGTACCAGCTTTTCAGAGTTAGACCAAAATTTAACTATGAGAAGCAGATACAGTGGACAGCTTTTTCTTTTGCCAAAATATGGAACTGTAAATATCTTTATTTATCCTGCTGCTTAATCTGGCCAATATAATGGGTAACAAACTGGCGGGCAGTACGTCCGGAACGGCCAGAATGGTTCATATACCAGCGATTGCCCTCAATGCGCAATTCCTCTGGCTCCATTTCAATGCCCTCCTGCCGCAGGAAGTGGTCAATAATAGCCAGATATTCCTGCTGATTTGGCTCAATATAATTGATAATCAAGCCGAAGCGGTCAGATAGGGAAATGGTTTCATTAATACTGTCGTTGCGGAACATTTCATCCTGTTCGCTATTTCTATCATGCCAGGTTTCCTTAATCAGATGACGGCGATTGGAGGTAGCATAGATAAGCACATTCTCTGGCTTGGACTCTACACCGCCCTCAATGGCAGATTTCAGATATTTGTAATCACTGTCAGATTCTTCAAAGGAAAGATCATCAAAGAAGATAATAAATCTCTTGCTGGCAAATTGCCGCAGGTTGGCCATAATGCCTGGCAAATCGCTAAGCTGTGATTTTTGCATCTGAATCAGCCGCAGACCATCGCTGTAATAGGCCTTGGCCAGAGCCTTAACTCCAGAGGATTTGCCTGTGCCTCTGGCACCCACCAGCAGTACATTATTGGCAGGACGGTGATTGATAAAGGCTAGGGTATTGTTAATAAGCTGTTCCTTCTGGAAATCATAGCCTATTAAATCCGCAAAATCCATAGCCTCGAAATGGCGGATGCCCTGCAGCTTCTGTCTCTTGGAGTTCCAGCAAAAAGCAGGGTAGGAGGCAATTTCTCCATAGCCGTATTTAGTATAATAATTGACAAATACCTGAGTGATTTCCTCTGGGGTATTTTTGCCTTCCAGTTTTTTCTCCAAATATGCTGTAGCCTCCAGCTTGTGAGGCAGGGATGGCATATAATCATCCAGCAGATTTACATTGACAATCTCACTGGCTCTTTCTGTTAAAGCAGGCAGCAGCTTTTTCATATCATGGATAAAGGCCTGATGCAGGCTGGCACCAATCTGTCCCTGAGAAGCCTCTGCCATTTTGGCAGCCAGACAGCCTTCCTGACTAAGGAGATTCAGAAAAAGATCTCGAATCAGATTGCCACTCCAGCCCTCTTCTTCAGCCTTTTCCAAAAGATGACCAGCAAAGCGATGAGCCAAGGCCAAATCCTCTGGAGAGGAAACCGCCGCATCCAGCTCCTGTATCAGCTTGTCCTTTAAGATATTTCTGCATACCAGCAGATTTTGCAAATCCAATGTAACCATAGAAGAAATCCTCCTTACACACAAACAGAGGCTGTGGCATTTATAGCTAATGCAACAGCCTCTATTATTTTATCTATTCCTATATTAGACTGTCAAGACTTTAGAACTTCAGATTGTTACGGATTCTCTCCACAGCCTCAATGGTTTTTTCCCGATTGCCAAAGGATGTAAGGCGGAAATATCCCTCGCCACATGGGCCAAAGCCAGCGCCAGGAGTACCGACAATATGTACATCATGAAGGAGCTTGTCAAAGAAATCCCAGGAAGGCATATTATCCGGAGTCTGGAGCCAGATATATGGTGCATTAACACCGCCAAAGGCCTTGACACCAATAGCCTGTAAGCCCTCTCGAATAATGCGGGCGTTTTCCATATAGTAGCCAATCATTTCCTTAACCTGCTGCTGGCCCTCTGGGCTAAAGACAGCCTCAGCACCACGCTGAACAATATAGGCTGTACCATTGAATTTGGTAGTATGGCGGCGGTTCCACAGAGGATTTAGAGCCTGTCGTTTGCCCTCAGCAGTTTTGCCGGTTACAGTCTTAGGCAGGACTATATAGCCACAGCGGGTACCAGTAAAGCCAGCGGTTTTGGAGAAGGAGCGGAATTCAATAGCGCACTCCTTGGCTCCAGGAATCTCAAAAATACTGCGAGGTACATCATCCTCAGTAATATAGGCATTGTAGGCAGCATCAAAGAGAATGATGGAGTCGTTTTCCAGAGCATAGTCCACCCATTTCTTCAGCTGTTCTCTAGTGAGAGTAGTGCCGGTAGGATTGTTAGGGCAGCAGAGATAAATGAGGTCAACCCGCTTTTCTGGCAGCTCAGGACAGAAATTATTTTCTGCATTGCAAGGCAGATAGGTAACTCCTTCATAACGGCCATCTGGCTGCAAAGTGCCAGTGCGGCCTGCCATAACATTGGTGTCCAGATATACAGGATAAACAGGATCTGTAATAGCAATGGTATTGTCTACGCTGAAAATTTCCTGTATATTGCCACAGTCACTTTTGGCGCCATCAGAAACAAAAATCTCATCTGCAGCAATGCCCAGATCCTTATAATTGTGCTCAATGATTTTGTCTACAAGGAAGCTGTAGCCCTGCTCTGGGCCGTAGCCCCGGAAGGTATCTGGGGAAGCCATTTCGTCAACAGCCTTGTGCATAGCCTGAATACAAGCCTGAGGCAAAGGCAGGGTAACATCACCAATGCCCAGAGAAATCACATCAGCCTCTGGATGAGCCTCTATAAAAGCAGCTCTACGATGGGCGGTTTCCCGAAAAAGATAGCTGCCAGCCAGTTTGAGATAGTTGTTATTTATATTTGCCATAAATTCTCCTCCTTATAGCGGGTAAATAAAAACAGGCAACACAGAGCCAGGGAATGTAGTATATCATCCTAGCTTCTCTGTCACCTGCGTTGGTGTCTAAAATTACTTTTTTCAGTTTGTAGTGTAGCAGAATGAGGAACTTTTGTAAAGAATTTCCCCAAAAGTTTTAGCCATTCTGCATAGTAGTACGACAGAAATCAATAAAGGACTGAGCTGCATTGCTGATATATCTGTCCTTCTTCCAGGCCAGGCCCAAATCAACATAAAGAGGCTCATCAAAAGGTACAGCCTTGATGCCAGGCGCTCCCTTGGCAATAAAGTCCAAAAGGAAGGCAATACCCACATTGGAAGCAATCAGTCCTTTGACGGTTTCAATCTGATTGGATTCCAACACGATTTCCGGCGCAATATTAGCTCTTTTTATTTTGCTCAACACCAGCTGACGCAGGAAGGAGCCTTCCTTCAGCATAATCAAATCCGCGTTGGCAATATCATTAATAGAAATGGACTGGTGGGCGGCCAAAGGATGCTTCTCAGGAATACAGGCCATAATCTGATTCCTGGACATAGGCAAAAGCTGTAGGCTGGCAGAGGCATCAGAAATAATGACGATACCAAAATCCAGCTCGTCCCGTTCCAGCTTTTCACGAATGGCCATAGAGCCCTCCTCATAAAGGTAAATATCCAAATGAGGGTAAAGATGCTGGAAGCTGGAGAAAATCTTCGGGAACAGATAGGCACCAATCATGGAAGGAATACCAATTTTGATAGTTCCCTTCTGCAGCTGCTTGTAATCATTAACTTCAAGAACGGCATCGTTAATACTGCGGAGAGCCAGCTCTATGCGATTCAGAAAAATATGCCCCTCCGGGGTAAGGGATAGCTGCTTCTGACTGCGGTCAAAAAGCTTGATTCCCAATTCAGATTCCAGTTTTTTGATAGCAACTGTAATATTCGGCTGGGAAACATTGAGGCGCTCGGCAGCTCGGGTAATGTTTTTCAGACGGCTAGCCATCTGAAAATATTCTAATTGCCGTAACTCCATAGATTGTATCACTCCAATGCAAAAATACGTTATAATAAATTCGAATTATTTAGCTATTATTATATCATATGCAAGAGAAATAGTTAAGATTTTTTATGATATTATAAAGAAAAATTATTTACATCCTGCTTTGGTTGTGCAAAATTAATTGCATCTTAGGGATGAGAATAGTATACATATATTTAAGAAAAAAATTATATTTAGTACAATAGTCTGAAAATCAGCTTATTAGCAGAGAAATATAAGGAAGTGTTTGTTTTTCACGGGGAAATTTTGTATAATGAAGTTAATTATGTAGTACTAGAATTTTGCCTTGTGGTGTAAGGGCAAAAAAACATAGAATAGGGGGATTTATTTTGGAATTAGCTACAGTCATTGGCCTGGTATTAGGCTTGATATCCATCTTTGTAGGTATGATTTTGAAGGGTGCACCTTTGTCAGCTATGAATAATCCAGCGGCTTTTTTGATTATCATAGGTGGTACCTTTTCCTGTTTGTTTATCGGTTTCCGCATGGATCAGCTGAAGAACTTTCCTACATTATTTAAAAAGACCTTTTTCAAGAATAACCTCCAGTCACCTGTGGAATTGCGTAATACCTTTGTGGAGCTTTCCCAGCTAGCTCGGCGTGAAGGTCTGCTGGCTCTGGAAAGCAGGATTCAGGAGATTGATGATCCATTCTTTCGCAACGGTCTTAGCATGGTAGTTGATGGTTTGGAGCAGGAATTTGTTAGTGATGTATTGGATGCAGAGCTGGCCATTATGCAGGCTCGTCACGCCGAGAACCGTTCTATGTTTTCTCAGGCAGGTACCTACGCCCCAACTCTGGGTGTACTTGGTGCCGTAGTAGGTCTGATTGCTGCTCTGGGTAATCTGAACGACATTGAGAAGCTGGGACATTCCATTGCCGCAGCTTTTGTTGCTACCATTCTGGGTATTTTCACAGGTTATGTACTGTGGCTGCCTTTGTGTAACAAGCTGAAGATTCTCTCTGAGCAGGAAATTGGTCAGAAGCGTATGATTATTGAGGGTATTCTTTCCCTGCAGGCTGGTGATTCTCCTTCTGCTATTGAGGCTAAGCTGATGGTATTTATTCCTCAGTCTGTACGTGAAACCTTGAAGGAGGAATAAGCTATGGCAAGAAAGAAAAGACCGGCTCCCCATGAAGAGGAAGCCAGTGAGGCATGGCTGTTGCCTTATTCTGATTTGATGACCTTGCTCTTGGCATTGTTTATTTGCCTATTTGCTATTTCTCAGACTGATGAAACCAAGCTGACGCAGATGGCTCAGGCCTTTAGCTCAGCCTTTAACATGGGCGGACCTTCCTTTTTTCAGGGAGCAGGCCCAGCTATGAACAGCTCCCGGGATTTGACTTCCGCTGATGATGGCGGCATGGAGGCCTATTTGGCAGAAAACAGCCAGATGGAAGCTGTTAAGAGACAGATGGATGCCTATATTGAGCAGAATAATTTGCAGGATGAAATTTCCACCCAAATGACAGAGGATGGCCTGATGATTCGAATTGAGGAAAAGGCGCTGTTTCCATCTGGCTCAGCGGAGCTGACTGCTGGCGTACAGAAAATCGGTCCTGTAATTGCCGCTTTGGTGGCACCAATTCCTCAAAGGATTCTGGTAACAGGCCATACAGATAATGTACCGATTCACAGTGCAGGTTATCCATCTAACTGGGAACTAAGCTCAGCCAGAGCTATTAATTTTATGAAGTATATCATTGCTCAGGATGGCAGAATGAATCCAGCCAGATTCAGTGCTATGGGCAGAAGCGAGTATAAGCCTATTGCAGATAATTCCACTCCGGAGGGCAGGGCGCAGAACCGCCGTGTTGAGGTATTGATTGAAAGATCTGTACATGTGGACAAATCTGAATATCAGGTGGCTCGTAACTAAATAAGTTATAAGGACTGCTGCAGCAGTTAGAGCCTGGGCATTGCCTAGGCTCTTTTTGGTAGGTGAGGATATGATTATAGGTATAGGAACAGATATAGTGGAAATAGACAGAGTGGCCAAGGCTATTAAGGGAGAGGCTTTTGTGAAGCGGGTATTTACTCCTGCCGAGGCTGAATACTGCCGCAGCCGCAAGGCTGGCATGACTGCCTCCTTTGCAGGGCGATTTGCAGCCAAGGAAGCCATTATGAAGGCCTTGGGCACAGGCTTGCGAGAGGGAAGTCTTACAGAGCTGGAAATTCTTAATGACCAGCTAGGTTGTCCACAGGTTAGGCTAACTGGCAGATTTGGGGAAATAGCCAAAGAAAAGGGTATGATAAGCTGTCATATTAGTATTAGTCATTCTATGGCCTATGCCACAGCTCAATGTGTTATGGAGGGCCAGGAGCAGGGTAAAGGGGAGGAAAAATAATGAAGCTGACCACAGTAGCTGAAATGAGGCAGATTGACAAGAGGGCCATTGAGGAAATAGGCATACCAGAAATTGTGCTTATGGAGAATGCGGCTAGAGAAATATATAGCGCTCTCAGTTCTCTTTTGCAGGGGGTAGCCAACAAGCGTATCTGCATTATAGCAGGAGTGGGCAATAACGGTGGTGATGCCTTTGCAGCAGCCAGACATATTGTCAATGCCGGGGGACGTCCCAAGGTTTTTGTTCTAGGTAGTCAGGATAGAATGAGCCAATCTGCAGCGGTGAATTTCAATGTAATTTGCAATATGGGGATTCAGGTTTTCCAGTTGCAGGAGCAGCGGGATTGGGACAAGCTTATGGCTGTGCTGAAAACCGCTGATGGAGTATTAGACGGCCTGTTGGGTACTGGCTTCCACGGTCAGTTGCGGGAAAGCTCCGCCAAGTTGATTAATATTGTTAATAATGCCGGTGTGCCAATCCTGTCCATTGATGTGCCTAGCGGGGTTAATGCAGAAAATGGTCAGGTAGATTCTGTAGCCATTCAGGCCGATGCTACCATTACTCTGGGAGAGCCTAAATGGGGGATGCTATTTGCGCCTGGTTCTGTTCATTGTGGACATTTGTTAACTGATGGCATAGGTATTCCCAGCAATTTGCTAAATGACAGTCATATTCAGCAGGAGCTGCTGCAGGAGCAGGATGTGAAGCAGTGGCTGGTGCCTAGAGCAACAGACTGTCACAAGGGAAGTTGCGGCAGGATTCTGGTGGTGGCAGGCTCCAGAGGTATGACAGGAGCAGCCTCACTAGCTTCCTTGGCAGCTCTTCGCATGGGGGCAGGGATTGTAACGCTGGCCTGTCCAGCCAGTCTTAATGATATACTTGAGGTGAAGCTAACAGAGGTTATGACCTTGCCTTTGGAGGACAAGGGCTATGGTTATTTGACTTTGGACAATTTGGCAGAGCTTTTGCAGAAATCTGCTGATTACGATTTGTTGTTAATTGGCCCAGGTTTGGGGCGGCAGGCTACTACAGGAGAACTGGTACGGGCCTTGGTTACCAAGGTAAAAAAGCCAGTGGTGCTGGATGCTGATGGTATTTATGCCTTTAGGGAGCAGGGGGATTTGTTGGCAAATTGCAACTATCCGCCAGTGCTTACTCCTCATATGGGGGAAATGGCTACCTTGCTGGGAATCACAGTACCGGAGCTGAAGGAGGAGCTTTTGGAGCTGGCTCGGGATGCGGCCAAGGAATATAAGGCCATTATGGTTATAAAAAGTGAAACCACAATTGTGGTTTATCCTGATGGTATGGCTTATGTGGCCAATACAGGCAATCCGGGTATGGCTACCGCAGGCTGTGGTGATGTACTGGCTGGTACCATTGCTGGCTTGTATCGTCAGACTGTACAGGACAAGTCACCTTTAGCTGGTGTATACATTCATGGCCGGGCAGGGGATTTGGCTTATGGCACTCTGGGCAATTGCCTGTTAGCCCATGATATTATTGACAAGCTGCCAGAGGTGGCCAAGGAATTGACAAAATAGAAATTTCTTTTTTCTCTTGATTTATTTTCTTAAAAAGCATACAATAAAACCGTTACACAGTAATGTTACAATGTTACAACAAAAAATGTAATTTGTTAGGAGATGTATTTTTATGGCAGATATTCGATTTGTACAGGCAGATACCCTGAAGGAAAAACCTGCAGATGTCAGCAAGGTAGGTTTCGGCCGTGTATTTACTGATTATATGTTTGAGATGGACTACAACCCTGAGGAGGGCTGGCATGATGCCAGAATCGTTCCTTATCAGGATGTTCCACTGAGCCCTGCCAATGCTACCCTCCATTATGGTCAGGCTATTTTTGAGGGCTGTAAGGCATATCGCTATGAAGGAGGCAAGGCTGTTGTATTCCGTGCCAAGGATCATATTGCCCGCCTGAATCGTTCTGCCAAGATTTTGGATATTCCAGAGGTTGATGAAAAGCTGGTTTATGATGCTTTGATGAAGCTGATTGATTTGGAAAAGGATTGGATTCCTGATGGTCCTGGTCAGAGCCTCTACATCCGTCCATTTATTTTCTCCACAGATCCATATCTGGGGGTAAGTGTGGGCCAGTACTATAAGATGATGATTATCCTTTCCCCAGTTGGTGCATACTATGCCAATGGCTTTGCTCCAGTAAAGATCATGGTGGAGGATACCTATGTAAGAGCACCAAAGGGTGGCTTAGGCGCAGCCAAGACTCCTGCTAACTATGCAGCTTCTCTCCACGGTGGCTTGATTGCTCATGAAAAGGGTTATGACCAGACTCTGTGGACTGATGGTATTGAGCACAAGTACATTGGTGAGGTTGGTTCTATGAACATCCTCTTTAAGATTGATGGCAAGGTTGTTACTCCAGAGCTGGATGGCACTATTCTGGACGGCATTACCCGCCGTACTGTCCTCCGGGTTTGCAAGGAGTGGGGTATTCCTACTGAGGAACGCCGTATTTCCATTGACGAGCTGATTGAGGATTATGAGAACGGCAAGCTGGAGGAGGTATTTGGCTCCGGTACAGCAGCTGTTATTTCCCCTGTTAGCGTGTTGGGCTACAAGGGCCAGGATCGTGTTATCAGCGGTGGCAAGATTGGTGAATTTGCCCAGAAGCTGTATGATTATATTGATGATCTGCACACTGGCAAGGCTGAGGATGTTTATGGCTTTATTGATGTAGCCGGTCAGTATTAATAATATTAATAATTTACGGTAACGGATAGAGAGGTTGGAGAGATTTTAGGCTCTTCAGCCTCTTTTTTCATGGAAAATTCACAAAAAAGCTCTATATTTTTTGTGCTCATGCAGGATTTAACAATTTTTTAGCGAATAAAATAATATAGAAGATTTTTTTGCGGAAAATGTAGAGATTTTTGGTGAAATAGAGTAAAGTATTATTAGGAATAATGTGTAGTTTATGTTGGGGAGTATGTATATGCCATTTGATCTGTCTGTACCGTTGCAATATCATGGCCTTTTATCCACTGTAGGCATTCGGGATGTAGTGGATATTCTACTGGTTGCTGTTATTTTGTACAAATCCTATGAAATGCTGAAAGATACCAGGGCTATTACCTTGGCCAAGGGACTTTTTGTTATGATGGGTGTTGCATTGGCGGCATATATTCTGGAGCTTCATGCTATTTATTGGCTTCTCTCCAAAAGCATATATCTCTTGTTTATGGCTTTGCCTATTGTTTTTCAGCCAGAACTGCGTAGAGCCTTGGAGCGTATAGGTCAGGGCAGGTTCCTGGGTTCTGCTGTTCATTTGAACGCAGAGGAGGCTGACAGTCTGGTTAATGAGATTGACAAGGCCGTATTCAGTATGTCGGCCAAGAAAATCGGTGCTCTGCTGGTTTTGGAGCGGGATATTGGCATCAATGAGATTATTGATACCGGCATTAGAATAGATGGATTGGTTACAGCCCCTTTCATGATGAATGTCTTTATTCCCAATACTCCCTTGCATGATGGAGCAGCGGTTATACGAGGCAACCGGATGATAGCCGCAGGCTGTCTGCTGCCTCTGACGGAGAATAGAGGCCTTAGTACAGAGCTGGGTACCCGTCATAGGGCTGCTCTTGGCCTGTCAGAGCAATGTGATGCTGTGGTGGTTGTGGTCAGCGAGGAAACCGGTATTGTGTCCATTGCCGAAAATGGTCGTATTAGCAGGCGACTGACTCCTGATCAGCTAAGGAGCAGGCTGCGTCCTTTGTTTACCAAGGTAGATACTGCTATCAAGGTACAGGATATTCGCAATGCTATTGATTCCTGGAGGAAAAACAAGTGATGATAAATTTGCAGAACTTATTTCGGAAAAACCTTCCAGTAAAAATATTGGCCTTAATAGCTTCCATTATTATGTGGGGCTATGTTATGAATGAGGAAAATCCTTCAGTTAATGGCCGTTATACGGTGCCGGTGGAAATAGTTAATGCTCCAGAGGGCTATGATGTAAATATGGGTGTCAGGGAGGTTACCTTAAAGGTAAGGGCACCTAGATCCCTGATGGCAGCCGCCCATGAATCAGATTTCAAAGCCGTTATTGACCTGTCAGGAGATACTGAGGGGGAATATGATGAAAAAATCAGGACAGTAATTCCTCAGGGCTTCGAACTGCTGGGGATGTCTGATGATACAGTTCATGTAACTATGGAAGCGTTGATTGCTCACGGTGTGCCAGTGGATATTGTGGTTAACGGTAAGGCAGCTCATGGCATGGAGCTGGGGGAGATAACGCCGTCCCAGCAATATGTTAATGTCTATGGCCCAAGGCATTTGGTGGATTCCATAGTCAAGGCTTCTGGTAAAATCAAGCTGGCGGACAACAATTCAGACTTTACCATGCGAGTAAAGCTGACAGCAGTAACAGCCGATGGAGAGAATATCAACAATCTGGCAGTATTGCCTGGAGAGCTGGATGTTACAGTGCAGCTGGTGCCGGGAGAAGGTAAAAAGATAGTGCCGGTAAAGCCAACGGTTACCGGTATTCTGCCAGAGGGTTATGTACTGGGAGAGGTTACAGTACAGCCTAACCAGGTAGAGCTGGCTGGTGCCAACAAAACATTGGCGGATATAAAAAATGTTGATACCGTCCCAGTATCTCTGCATGGTATAACCTCCACCTTTGATAAGGATGTGGAGCTGTCCCTGCCAGAGGGAATTGCTTCCACCGTCAAAAAGGTAACCTTGCATATTGTGATAAAGAGTAAATAGAATATAGGAGATTGACAGTGATTCGTATATTGAATTTCAACGTTGCTTTTAACGATAAGAGTTCTTTGCAGGAATTGGCTGCCAAGCGTTTGAATTTAGCACCTCAGGATATTCGTGAGGTGCTAATTGTGCGTAAGGCTATTGATGCCAGAAGATTTCATGGTGCCCCTATCCGCTTTGTGTATATGCTGGATGTGGCCTTAGAGGGCAATGAAAAGAAGGTTTTGGCCCGGTTCAAAAAGGATAAGAATATTCAGCCTGCTAAGGCCCCAATACAGGAAAAGCTGATAGTACCACCATTGGCAGGAGTGGAAAAGCCCCCTGTGGTAGTAGGCTTTGGTCCAGCAGGTATGTTTGCGGCCCTTACCTTGGCTCGTCATGGCTACAGACCTCTGGTGTTGGAACGAGGCAGAGATGTAGATAGCAGACATAGAGATATAGAGAGATTTTGGCAGGGGGGAGCCTTTGACGAAGTTTCTAATGTGCAATTTGGGGAGGGTGGCGCAGGTACCTTTTCTGATGGCAAGCTAACCACCAGAGTAAATGATCCTCTTATGAGCCAGGTGCTGGAGGATTTTGTTATCGCTGGTGCTCCTCCCGAGATAAAATATCTCCACAAGCCTCATATTGGCACAGACCTTTTGCGGCAGGTGGTCAAAAATATCCGCCTGGAGATTATCCGTCTAGGAGGAGAAATCCGCTTTGAATCCAGAGTAACCGGTGTAAGGACGGGAGCTGCCGGAGAAATTCAGGCTGTAGAGGTCAATAATCAGGATAGCATTCCTGCCAGCACTGTTTTTATGGGTATTGGCCATTCTGCTAGAGATACATATGAAATGCTGTGGGAAAAGGGTGTGGCTATGGAGGCTAAGGCCTTTGCCATTGGGGTGCGTATCGAGCATCCCCAGGAATGGATTGACAGAGCCCAATATGGAGAGGATGCAGGGAATCCACTGCTGCCTGTGGCTGATTATGCTCTTACCTACAATGACCGTAGTACCGGTAGAGGCGCGTATTCCTTTTGTATGTGTCCTGGTGGCCAGGTGGTGGCTGCTGCCTCGGAGAATGGTGGCGTAGTAACTAATGGTATGAGTAATTATCACCGGGATAGCGGTGTGGCCAATGCAGCCATTTTGGTTACGGTAAATACTGGGGATTTTGCAAACCATGTGCTAGGGGGGATTCAATTCCAGCGGCAGTGGGAAAGGCTGGCCTATGAGCTGGCAGGCAAAAATTATTATGCCCCTGTTCAAACGGTGGGAGATTTTTTGACGGGCCAAAGTGGTTCAAGGGATTTCCTGACTAGGCCTAGCTATCAGCCTGGGGTAAAGGCGGTGGATTTACATCAATGTCTCCCTGGCTTTGTTACTCAGATGATGGAGGCGGCGCTGCCTTTCTGGGAAAGAAAGATAAAGGGCTTTGCCGACAAGGGGGCAGTAATGACTGGTGTAGAAACCCGTTCCTCAGCTCCTTGCCGTATTATTAGAGATAAAGGAAGCTATCAGTCTCTCAGCACTCCTGGACTTTACCCTATGGGTGAGGGAGCAGGCTATGCCGGAGGTATTATGAGTGCAGCTTTGGATGGAATGAACAGCGCCCTTGCATTTTTGCGGGAAAAAGGGCATAATATATAAGTTAATGTAAATAAAACTGGAAGGTTTATTTTTTAGATTTGGGTTTTGGGAGGTTTTGAATTTATGTCAAGATTGTTTGGAACTGATGGCGTTCGTGGCGAGGCTAATTTGGAGCTGACACCGGAGCTTGCTTATCGTATGGGCCGGGCGGCAACCTTGTATTTTGGTGAGTCCTGTGGTGATGAGCAGCCGGTAATCCTGATTGGCAGGGATACCCGTATTTCTGGTCAGATGTTCGAATCTGCCCTGATGGCAGGTATTTGCTCTGCTGGAGGCAAGGCCATATCTGCAGGTATTATTCCTACACCGGCTATTGCTTTTCTCACCAAGAAGCATAAGGCTCAGGCAGGTATTGTTATTTCTGCTTCTCACAATCCATTCCATGATAACGGTATCAAATTCTTTGGTGGCAATGGTTACAAGCTGCCAGATGCAGTAGAGGATGAGCTGGAGAATATTGTGCGGACTATTCAGCATGATGATAATCTCTATCGTGCTTCTGGTGCCCAGATGGGTACTGTGGAATATCATCATGATATGCTGGAGGAGTACATTGAATTTGTTCTCTCCACCACCAAGGAGCGTTTTGAGGGTATGAAGATTGTGCTGGACTGTGCCAATGGTGCAGCCTATGAGGCTATGCCTACCATTTTGAAATCCTTGGGAGCAGATGTTACTGTTATTAATGACAAGCCAAATGGTATAAATATTAACGATAACTGTGGTTCTACTCATTTGGAGGTTCTCCAGAAGAAGGTAGTAGAGCTGGGGGCAGATTTTGGTATTGCCCATGATGGGGATGCTGATCGTTGCCTCTGTGTAGATGAAAAGGGTAATGTAATTGACGGAGATCATATGCTGGTAATGTGTGCCAAGGAAATGATTGCTAATGGCACCTTGAAGAACAATACTGTTGTTACCACTGTTATGGCTAATATTGGCTTCCATAAGGCTGTAAAGGAGCTAAATGGCCGGGCTGAGATTACCAAGGTAGGAGACAGATATGTACTGGAAAATATGCTGGCCAACGGCTACAATTTAGGCGGTGAGCAGTCTGGACATATTATCTTCTCTGATTTCAGCACTACTGGTGATGGCCCTGTTACTGCTTTGCAGACTCTTAGCTCCATTAAGAGAAGCGGCAAAAAGGCCTCTGAGTTGAACGAGCTGATGATTAGCTATCCACAGCTTTTGGTTAATGTTGTGGTAAAGTCCAAGGAGGGCTGGGAGCAGAATCCAAATATTGCAGCTGCTATTAAGGCTGGGGAGGAAGAACTGGGGGCAGATGGCCGTATTCTGGTTCGTCCTTCTGGTACAGAGCCATTGATTCGTGTTATGGCTGAAGGACCAGATCAGGCTCAGCTGGAGGTTATCTGTCAGAAAATCGCCAATGTAGTAGTAAACGAGCAAGGTGGCAAATAATGAAGCAGGCAATTGTGGTTGTAGGCTTTGGCGTAGGTGATGCCCAGGTAAAAAAGCGTTGTATCGACAGTCTATTAGATGATTTGCATCGCAGCTTTGGTGATGCCTATGATATCTATGAGGCCTGGACCAGTGATTTTCTCCGTCGCAAAATGGCCAAGGAGGGATATATTTATTCTAATTTGGCAGGTGTGTTGGAGGATTTAAAGGCTCAGGGCTATGAAAGAGTGGCAGTAATGCCAACCCATTTGACACCGGGAGAGGAATGGCAAAAGAAAATAATGCCTGTCCTTAAGGAGTATGAAGGAGTATTTCAGCGGTTGGGCTTTATGGAACCGGTGCTGACTGTAGCTTCTCCAGAGGAATTTGCTTTTATAGCAGAAGATATTCAGGCTTTTTTCCAGTTGGATGATTTGGCAGATGGGGAAGAGCTGGTGTTGATGGGCCACGGTTCCCCTCATTACCACAATCCAATATATGAGTATTTGCAGAGCTTTGCTGATAAGCAGAAATGGCCTGTTCATATTGGCGTGGTAGAGTCAGAGGATTATCCCAACCAGCAGGATGTAATTGATAGATTGCTGGCTAAAGGCTGTCAAAAAGTATATCTGCGGCCTTTGCTTCTGGCTGGCGGCAACCATGCTACCTATGATTTAGCAGGAGAGCAGGAGGATTCCTGGAAAAACCGCCTCAGTCAGGCCGGTTTGGAAGTTCGCTATTCCACCCAGGGATTAGGGGAGTATAAAGCTTTCCGCAGCTTGTATGTCAAGAAGCTGTCAGCTTTCCTTCAAAGTAATATGAAATAAAGCAATAACAATACTATTAATTGTGGAAACATCCATTATTACTGGTAATTTATTTTAGAATATAGTATAATTTCCAGACATTATAGAAAAAAGTTATGAAAATTATTCTTATATCCTACTTTTATATGTGTTAATTTTCTGTTATAATATACAAAGGTATTGTTAGAAAGCTGTGGAGCATCGGCGTGGAACAAGGGAGATGCTAATAACAGCGGATGTTTTTTACTATAATTTAAGGCGGTGTCTATATGGAAAATGAGATGACAAATCCAGCTGTCATAATGTTAATCAATATGACAATTGTATTTGCGGTATTGGCTCTCCTGAACCTTTTTATCCGGTTGATTCATTTTATTGATCCAACCAAGGAAAAGAAGGCTCCAGCAGCTGCACCAAAGGCAGCACCAAGGAAGGCGGCTCCTGCAAAGGCAGCAGCGCCAGCTCCAGTGGTGGCAGCAGGTGTAAGCGGAGAGACTGTGGCGGCTATTGCTGGTGCATTGGCAGCCTATGGTATTGGTTTTTCTCAAATCAGAGCTATTCGTCCTGCAGCAAGAAACAGCTGGACTGGGGCAGCTCGTATTGATGGGTTGAGAAATAACAAGTGATGTTTATTTTTTAGACGAATGAGGAGGCAATTATTATGGCAGTAACAAATGGTGTAAACAAGGACACAGTAGCAGTAATCGCAGGGGCATTGGCCGCAATGGGAATTGGGTTTTCCCGTATCAAGGCAATTCGTCCAGCGGCACGCCAGAATTGGGCTGACTCTGCCAAGGTGATTGCCCTGAGAAAATTTTAATAATCTTTGACACAAGGGGTGCATTAATTAATGGAAATTTTTGATGCGTTTGCGATTTCCTTGCAGTCCGTATGGCTGGACAGTGGCTTTGCTTCCTTTACCTTAGGTAATCTGGCAATGATCATTGTAGGTATTATCCTGCTGTACATGGCTATTGGCAAGGAGTACGAGCCACTGCTTCTGGCTCCTATTGCATTTGGTTGTATTATGGCTAACTTTCCTGCTACTGGCTTCCTGGAGGAGCCTGGTGTTATGCAGGTAATCAATTATGGTATTAAGTACGAGATTTTCCCACCATTGATTTTCCTTGGTGTAGGTGCTATGACGGACTTTGGCCCGCTTTTGGCTAATCCCAATACCCTGTTCATGGGCGCAGCTGCTCAGTTCGGTGTATTTATTTCCTTGGCTGGTGCTATGTGCTTGGGCTTTACTGCTCAGGAGGCATCTGCAATCGGTATCATCGGCGGTGCTGATGGCCCTACTGCTATCTACATGGCATCCAAGATGGCTCCAAATCTTCTGGGAGCTATTGCTGTAGCGGCATATTCTTATATGTCCTTGGTACCATTGATTCAGCCACCTATTATGAAGCTCTGTACTAGCCAGAAGGAGCGGGAGATCAAGATGGATCAGCTCCGCAAGGTTACTCATTTTGAGAAGGTAGTTTTCCCAATCGCGGCCGCAATCTTGATTTCCTTATTGTTACCGCCTGTAGCTGCTTTGATCAGCATGCTGATGCTGGGTAATCTGTTCCGTGAATCCGGCGTAACTGAGCGCTTGTCTGATACTTCTCAGAACGCTCTGTGTAACATTGTTACCATCTTCCTGGCAACTGGTACTGGTATGACCATGAGTGCTGAGCACTTCCTGACCATTCAGACTTTGGAGATTATAGGTCTTGGTCTGGTGGCCTTCGCTGGTGGTACTGCTGCTGGCGTTTTGCTGGGCAAGATTATGTGCCGTCTCTCCGGTTGGAAGATTAATCCTTTGATTGGTTCCGCCGGTGTATCTGCTGTTCCTATGGCTGCCCGTGTATCTCAGATTGTGGGTCAGAAGGCAAATCCTTCCAACTTCCTGCTGATGCATGCAATGGGCCCTAATGTGGCAGGTGTCATCGGTACAGCTGTAGCAGCTGGTACTATGCTGGCTATGCTGGGATCAAAATAATAGTAAATTTGTATATGTAATTTCGAGCCATCCTTAAGGGTGGCTCTTTTTTTGCACAAAAATAACTGCCCAGCTCTTAAAAGAAGCTGGACAGATGTTTAAATATCAATGTTTAATTTGTTTTAGCCACGAAGATTATGGAGCAGGGACATTTTCATATCATAATAATCAGGACTCATATCCAGATAGTGCTTATGAGGGTTCTCAAAGCGCTGCTCCTCCTGCCAGATTTCGGAAGCAAGCTGTTCCTTTACATAGCTGCGAATCTCCTCCAGACTCCGTGGAGGCTGGGTTCTTTTGCCATCCTTAATAACCAGCTGCTGCAGTTCCTTGCAGGTGCAGTTTTCGAAGAAGCGGTTTTTCCAAGGCTTTTCTGGATCTACATAGCGATATGGTTCATCCATATTAACCTCTTCCTCAAAGCTGGTAATCAAATCAGCTACAGCATAGCCTTCCTCGCCGTAGATGCGATATACCCGCTTGAAGCCAGGATTGGTAATCTTCTCTACAGTCTCAGAGACCTTGATACGAGGTTCATAGCTGCCATCCTTTTCCACAGCAGAAATTTTGTATACTGCACCAAAGACAGGATCACTTTTGGCGGTAATCAACCGCTCTCCAACGCCAAAGGCATCAATCTGCCCGCCCTGATTGAGAATGGAAGTTATGGTATATTCATCCAGACTGTTGGATACCACAATCTTGCAGTCCTCCAGACCAGCCTCATCCAGCATTTTCCGTACCCGCTTAGACAGATAGGCCAAGTCACCGGAATCAATGCGGATGCCCTTCAGACGTTTACCCATAGGCTCCAGAACCTCCTTGGCTACTCGAATAGCAGCAGGAATACCAGAGCGGATAACATCATAGGTATCCACCAGCAGAACAGTGGCGTCAGGATATACCTGGGCATATTTCCTAAAGGCCTCATATTCATCCTTGTAGTACATTACCCAGCTATGGGCCATAGTCCCTCCAACAGGAATGTTGAACTTCTGGCCAGCCAGAACGGTGGCTGTACCAGCGGCACCAGCAATATAGGCAGCTCTGGCACCATAGACCGCAGCATCCATATTATGAGCACGGCGGGCACCAAAGTCCGATACAGCTCTATTGCCAGCAGCCCGGACAATACGGCTGGTTTTGGTAGCAATCAGGGACTGATGGTTGAACAGAGCCAGCAGGGCAGTTTCCACCAGCTGAGCATCTATCAGAGGAGCTACTACTGTTACGCAAGGCTCATTAGGATACATAATAGTTCCCTCTGGGAAAGCATATATATCACCGGTAAAACGGAAATCTTTTAGATAATTCAGAAATTCCTGAGAAAAAAGCTTCAAAGAGGCAAAATATTCAATATCCTGCTCTGTGAAATGCATATTTTCAATGTATTCCAGAATCTGTTCCAAGCCGGCAAAAATAGCAAAGCCACCGCCATCAGGATTTTTGCGATAGAAAATGTCAAAAATTACTCTAGGCTGGGTGTCGCTGTTGGCAAAATAACCATTAGCCATAGTCATTTCGTACAAATCCATCATCATGCTAATATTGCGAGTGGAAAATTGTGTCATAAAGTTCGCCTCAAATCATAATACTTCAAAAATCGCTATACCTTTTTACTATACACTTTCACAGGAAAACTTGCAATATTTTACTATGAAAAAAGCACCGCTTTGCGGTGCTAAATTTCTATCTGGTCGGGATGACAGGATTTGAACCTGCGGCCTCTTCGTCCCGAACGAAGCGCGCTACCAAGCTGTGCTACATCCCGACTATAACTAATTATACCCCTGCCAATACTATTTGACAAGCAAAAATAAAGGCAGAGGTATAGAGTTTCAGGTCAAATTATTAGCAAACGCCCTGAGCCAGCATAGCATCAGCAACCTTCAGGAAGCCCGCAATATTGCAGCCTACCAGCAGATTGCCCTCATGGCCATACTCCTTGGCACAGCGCTTGGAGTTCTCATAGATATCAGCCATAATGGTCTTAAGCTTGTTATCAACCTCTTCAAAGGTCCAGCTATAACGCATGGAGTTCTGAGCCATCTCCAGAGCGGAAACAGCAACACCGCCAGCATTAGCAGCCTTGGCAGGAGCAAAGAGAACCTTGCTGTTCTGGATGTACTCAATAGCATCCAGAGTACATGGCATGTTGGCACCTTCACCTACAGCCTTAACGCCATTAGCAACCAGAGCCTTGGCAGCATCCAGATCCAGCTCCTGCTGGGTAGCACATGGCAGAGCAATATCGCAAGGAATAGTCCAGATACCCTTGCAGCCTTCATGGTACTCAGCAGATGGCTTAGCATCTACATACTCCTTGATACGGCCACGGCGAACTTCCTTAATCTCCTTAACAATGTTCAGGTCAATGCCATCCTTGTCATAGACATAGCCGTTGGAATCGGAGCAAGCCACAACTTTGGCACCAAATTCCTGAGCCTTCTGAATAGCATAGGTAGCAACATTACCGGAGCCGGAAACAACTACAGTCTGATCCTTGTAGTCAATACCAGCATCAGCCAGCATCAGCTTGGTGAAGTAGAGGAGACCATAACCGGTAGCCTCAGTACGTGCCAGGCTGCCGCCGTAGTTCAATCCCTTGCCGGTAAGAACACCAGCATCATAAGCATTGCGGATACGCTTGTACTGACCATAGAGATAACCAATCTCACGGCCGCCAACACCGATATCACCGGCAGGTACGTCAGTGTTCAGACCAATATGACGGCAAAGCTCAGTCATAAAGCTCTGGCAGAAGCGCATGATTTCAGCATCGGACTTGCCCTTTGGATCAAAGTTGGAGCCACCCTTACCACCGCCGATAGGCAGGGTAGTCAGAGCGTTTTTGAAAATCTGCTCAAAGCCTAGGAACTTGATGATGCTGAGGTTTACAGATGGATGGAGGCGGAGGCCACCTTTGTATGGGCCAATGGCACTGTTAAACTGTACACGATAACCCTTGTTTACATGTACCTTGCCAGCATCGTCAGTCCAAGGAACACGGAACATAACAACGCGCTCAGGCTCAACAATGCGCTCCAGAATAGCCTGCTGCTGATACTTAGGATTCTTATCCAGTACAGGAGCAATAGAAGTCAGGACTTCCTTTACAGTATTATGGAACTCGGTTTCACCAGGATTCTCAGCCTGAACCTTTGCAATAATTTCTTCAACATAAGTAGCCAATTTAGTATACCTCCAATGAATACAAATTTCGTATATGCGATATACATTATTTATATATCACATATATCACACAGCGATTTAATTATACTATAAATTTACACAATTACAATATTTTGCAACTATGTATACATTATTCTCTTTAGCTGTTGACTAATATATTAAGCAAATTGAAATACTTTGCAGTAAAAGATTATCATGATTGCAAAATACAATATTTTTAAGCACTTTATTTAGATAATAAAAAAGCATATCTCCTTAGCTGCCAAAGGATTGACAGGGCAAGGCTTGCATTAGACTTCATAATTTAATATAATGAAAATACTATACCCATGAAATCTATGGGTTGTTGCTAGTAAAAAGTGTTATATTTTTGCAGAGGAAGTGGAAATTTTGGATACCCCCTATCCGTTATGGTTGTTTGTAATAGGTTTTTTGATTTTGGTGAATGTGTTTTTTGCTTTAGCAGAAACCTCCCTTAATGAAAGTCACAAAAGCAAGCTGGAAAAAATGCAGGATGATGGCAACGAGGAGGCCAAGAAAGCCCTGAAGCTTCTGGAAAAGCCAGAGCGGGCCTTGGCAGTCATTCAGCTGGGTATTACCTTTGTTAGTATTTTGATTGGTGTATGCACCAGTGTGATTCTAGCACCTTGTATTCACAAATATCTATATTTGATGCCTTATTCCCAGGAGCTGTCCCTGTTGATAAGCATCCTGCTGATAACCTATCTAACCTTGATGTTAGGTGATTTTTTGCCTACCAGAATTGCTATGGAGAATCCAGAGGAAACGCTGATACAGTGCCAGAAGCATCTAAGAAGATTGATATTTATCACCAAGCCAGCAGTATCTCTGCTGTCCAATTCAGCCCGCATTTTGCTGGTAACTCTTGGCATGAATACCAGAATTGATGATACCGTTACCGAGGATGAGGTTAAGGATCTGATAGAGCAGGCCACTGAGGATGGCACCTTTGAAAAAAAGGAGCAGAATCTGGTAGACCGGGTTTTTCATATGGGAGATCAGACAGCTTATTCTTTAATGACTCCCCGTACCCAAATGTTGTGGATAGATTTGGAGGATAGTCTGGAACAGAACCTGGCCTTAATACGAGCCACCTCTGAGGCTATTATTCCTGTAGGTAAGGAAAGTCTGGATAATTTCTGTGGTGTTATTTATATCAAGGACATATTTAATGCAGCTTTGGATAATAAGCCACTTGATTTAGCACAGTTTATCCGCAAGCCTGTGTACATTCCCCGCTCTATGGAAAGCTTCCGTATCTTGGAGAAATTTCAGGTAACAGGTATTCATGAGGCGGCTGTATTGGATGAATATGGCGGTGTTATCGGCTTTATTACTTTGCAGGATATTCTGTTGGAGCTGATAGGGGAAACCAACAATGTGAACGAGCCTGAATCTGCTCAGATTACCTCTAGGGAAGATAATGCCTGGAATATTGAGGGGCTGTGCTCCATTGATGATTTCAAGGAAAAATTCGGCATTGAGGAACTGCCAGAGGAGGAGCAGGATCACTATCAGACTATGGGCGGCTTTGTTACAGCTCTCTTTGGCTATATCCCTAAAAAGGGAGAAACCATTCAGTGGGAGAATTTTGTCTTTGAAATAGAGTCCTTGGATAGATATCGAATTGACAAGATTATCTGCCGCAAGCAGGAAAAAGAGCCTGAACAGCCTAAGGATGATTAATATTGAGTTGCATATTTTTAGCCGGGGTGTTGTAGCCCCGGTTTTTTTATGATATAATTTTAGAGAACTTATTTTCTTATAGATAACAGGAATTGGCCAGCCATTAATAAATTAAGTGATGTGGTGGAGGCTATTAAAAGGATAGATAATTAGATAGGAGAATTTATTTTTATGAAAGATTATAGAGCTTTAAGACAACAGCCACCGGGACAGGCAGTGACAGAGCAGGTAATACCAAATGTACAGTGGTTCCCGGGGCATATGAAGAAAGCCAAGGATATTATTGTCAACAATCTGAAGCTGGTGGATGTGGTTATTGAGCTATTAGATGCCCGTATTCCTTATAGCAGTGCCAATCCTATGCTGCAGGAGATTATTGCCGGCAAGCCAAGGCTGGTGGCCTTGAACAAATCTGATTTGGCAGATAGAGCCGTAACCAAGCAATGGGTGGAGTATTTCAAAAAGCAGGGGATTCCTGCCGTGGCAGTTGATGCACCCCAGGGCAGGGGCATTAAGCAGCTGGTGGCTATGACAGAGGAGCTGGCTCGTCCTATGACAGATAAGCTGGTATCCAAGGGAGCCAAGGCTAGAGCAGCCAGAGTAATGATATTGGGTATTCCTAATGTAGGCAAATCCTCCTTGATTAACCGTCTGGCAGGCTCCAACAAGGCAAAGACTGCTGACAAGCCTGGCGTTACCAGAGCCAAGCAGTGGATTCGCCTAGGGGGCAATCTGGAGCTTTTGGATACCCCGGGTATTCTTTGGCCAAAGTTTGAGGATATGACTGCTGGCTTAAAGCTGGCCTTTACAGGGGCTATCAACGATGAGGTAGTGGACAGAGAGCTGATAACTGGTGTATTCCTACAGACTATGGCCTCCATGTATCCAGAGAGATTGCAGGAGCGCTACAAGCTGGCAGGAGATCTGCCTACAGAGCCTCATGAGCTGTTGGAGCTGATTGGACGAAAGCGAGGCTGTCTGGTTAAGGGCGGTCTGGTGGATACAGAAAAGGCTCAACGCATTGTGATGACAGATTTTCGCAGTGGCAAACTGGGAACTGTTAGTCTGGATATGCCACCAGAGGTTCCTGAGACTTCCCAGGCGGAATAATATTAGTAAGATAAGCTAGGCAGATTGGTGAAATATATGGATATAAGCAAATTGAAAATAAAGGAGCTGGAGGCACTGCTGGCAGAAAATCCAGCATCAGAGCTTTTGACAGCTCTCCAGCAGGATGCCAGAGCCTCAGCTAGAAAGCTGGCGGAAAGCTATCAGAAAAGACAGGCCAAAAAGCTGGCAGAGGAAGCTAGGTTGCAAGCCATGTATCAGTATGAGGAGCAGGCTGCCAGTCAGGGATATAGAGCTGTGGCAGGTGTAGACGAGGCTGGGCGGGGGCCTTTGGCAGGCCCGGTATCTGTAGCGGCAGTTATCCTGCCAGATCATCTGTTACTGCCTCGTTTGAACGATTCCAAGAAGCTTAGTGCCAAGGTAAGAGATGAGCTATATGATGAAATTATGGCCAAAGCCTTGGCTATAAAGCAGATTTTTATATCACCAGAGGAAATTGACCGTATCAATATTTTGCAGGCAACTATGGAGGGTATGTGTCAGGCGGTGCAGCAGTTGTCCCAGCCAGCAGATTATGTACTGATAGATGCAGTAAAACTCAAAAATCTGCCTTTGCCACAGCTTTCCTTAATTAAGGGAGATGCCAAATCAGCTTCCATTGCTGCAGCTTCTATTATTGCCAAGGTCACAAGAGACAGGCTGATGGAAGAATATGACCGCCAGTATCCAGAATATGGCTTTGGCAGTCACAAGGGATATGGTACAGCAGAGCATATTGCTGCTGTAGAAAAATACGGTCCCTGTCCTATTCACAGAATGACCTTTGAGCCTATACGAACTATCAAGGCTAAATGGCAATGTAGATGAAGTAATTGATGTTTGAGGGGGAATCCATTATGGCTACCAATGTAAATCCGGCGGCGCCGTCTATACAGCCTGCGTCCCGCAGCTCAGAGACAAAAACGGACAAAATTGCTGTCAGCAGGGATGGAGGCTCCAGCTCTGGCTTTGCCAAGCAGACAGATGTGAAATTTACCAATTCAGTGGATAATATGTCAGCTGTCTTGGAAAAAATTTCTACTGCTAAATTAGGTAATGATAATGGACTACCACAACAGCTGCGGGAGATGATAAATAATATTGTCACCAAGGCTTTTTCCTTGGAAAGCTCTCTGGGGGAGGGACTGGGCAGTGCGATGGCCAGTGAAAGATACTCTGTAGAGCAGCTAACCTCTCTGGGGCGGATTTTTCAGCAGCTGGGCAATATGGCAGAGGCCAATGCTGTAGCAGGGCAGGCTAGTGGTGAAACTACAGCAGGACAGCTAAGCGATGCCTTGCAGACCATGATGGCCAATGTGAAAACCTTGCTGGCTAATAATGCTCTGGGTGGAAATACAGCGGATTTGGAGCTGGTACAGCTCACCAAGCTGGCCTTTCAGGTGTTGAATAATGGCAATACTGGCAATATGCCACAGAAGCTGGAGGCACTGCTGCAAATGTTGGCAGGACAGCAGATGGGGCAGACACCAGCTGGAGGAACAGCCTCTCAAACCACAGATAAGTTATGGCAAAATACTGCCAGTCAGACAGTAAGTAGTGGCAATGGAGTTGTTAGTCAGACGGTAAGCAGTGATAATGGTGGTATTAGTCAGGCCGTAAGCAACGGCAATGGATCTGTTGGTCAGTCTCATGCTCAGGAGAGAACTGTTAAACAGCTGGTGGATTTGCTATTTCCTAAGCTGTCTGCCAACAACAGCTCTCAGGCCCCGGCTAATCCCCAGCCATCTCAGGGGCAGTCAGCCAGCAATACTGCCGGTCAAAATCCTCAGATGAATACTGCCGGTACAGCAGAGTCAGCCACGGTTGGAGCCAAGGCTTCCCAGACCAATGTTAGCAGTGAAACCATCATTAAGACTGGTTCTCAGTCTACTGGCCAGACCAATGTCGTCACTAGTGAAACACCAGCCAAGACCGGGGCTCAGCCTGCTGGGGAGAATATTCAGCAGAATCAGCAAAATCAGCAGGCAGGCGTATCTCACAAGGTGCTCCATCAGGCAGCAGAATTGGAGAACAACCCTCTGTTCAAGCAGATATTCAGTCGTTATGGCTATAGTCAGGAAACCGGAGTGGTACACCAGCCAGCCCAAACGGCACAGCAGGAAATTCCCCAGCTGCCTAATAATCAGCAGGTGGTGGATTCCTTCCGCAATCTGGCAGAGCTTTTGCTGAAGGATAGTAATTTAACCGCCAAGGATATGGCCTTACTAAAGAATTTTGTCAATAGCAGTCAGACACAGCTTTCACAGCAGGATGCCAAGCAGCTGAATCTTCTGCTCAAAATGGTGCAAAGCAATGTACCAGCAGCCATTCAGCAGGCTGGACAACAGCCTGGCATGGAGAGCTTACCTAAGCTATGGGCCTTTTTGCAGTTGGCAGATTTGGGCAGTCTAAAGGATCTGAAGGCAAAGGATTTTAAGAACGCCAATAAAGAAATCAAGACTGTTGTATCCTCTTTGAAAAGCTCCATTAGCAGTGAGGGCAGTTATCAGGCCGATGGTCAAAAATCCATTAGCTTTGTGATGCCTCTCTATATTGGAGAGGGTGGACATAGCTATCCTGCCTATATCAATCTTTATGATGAACCAGAGCATGAGGATGAATGTGGCCGTAAGCGAAAGGATACCTGGTTCCGGGTATGTGTATTAACGGACAATATTGGTGCTGTAGACATTGTTTGTCAGCTATTTGAGGGCAATAATCTGAATTTACGCATCAATTTTTCGGATAATGAAATAGTAAAGTATTTTGGTGAGTACTTGCCGGATATTCGCAAGGCCCTTTATGATACATCTATTCATTTAAATGATTTGCGTGTAGGGACGGTGAACTAATTGCTAAAGGATAGAAGAACTCCTCATCAGGAGCCAGAGCTGGATCCTACTGCAGAGAAGAAGGCTGTTGCCCTGAAATATGATGTGGAAAACAACAAGGCTCCAAAGCTGGTAGCCAAGGGCAGGGGCCATGTGGCGGAAAATATTATGGAGGCAGCCCGCAAGGGTCAGGTGCCGGTATATCAAAACAAATCTCTGGTCAATATGTTGATGGCTCTGGAGCTGGACAAAGAAATACCAACAGAGCTGTATACAACTGTGGCGGAGATTTTGGCCTATGTATATAGAATAGACAAGCGGCGGCATGGAGATAAGGAAAAAGCAGTTATGGAATCTCCTATGAAGCTACTCTAGGGTGGGAGATTTTTAATGTGGATAATATCAGTTTGGGACGTCAGGGTGAGACTATGGCAGCCAGCTATCTGTCGGCTCATGGATATACAGTGCTGCAGCGGAATTATAGCTGTCCTATGGGAGAGCTGGACATTGTGGCTAGGCAGGGAGATGTGGTGGCCTTTGTGGAGGTTAAGACCCGGCGCAGTCTGCGCTATGGCCGTCCTTGTGAGGCGGTGAATTTTCGTAAGAAGCAGCATATTATCCAATCCGCCAAATGGTATATCAGCCAGCACAGGCTATCTGGTCTGCATTATAGGTTTGACATAGTGGAGGTATTGGCAAGGCCTGGGGGAAGTGCCAATATTAATCATATTCGGAATGCCTTTGAGGTGAAGTAACAGGGCCGTAATCAGCTGGAGAAATCTGGCGTGTGTATATGAATGAAAATTAGGGAGGCAAGGCCATGAAAATAATAGTGGGAATTACCGGGGCCAGTGGCAGTATCTATGGATTGAAGCTGATAGAGGTACTGAAAAATGCAGGCCATCAAGTTCATGTGGTTATATCTGACAGCGGACTGGGAGTAATACAGTACGAGTGTGATACTACTTTGGAGGATATTGCTCTGGTGGCAGACAAAATTTACAATGTGCATAATGTAGGGGCGGCTATTGCCAGTGGTTCCTTTCAGGCAGATGCTATGGTTATAGCACCTTGCTCCATGAACACCTGCGGCTGTCTGGCTAACGGTATTACCGAAAACCTTTTGACCAGAGCAGCAGATGTAATGCTTAAAGAGGGGCGGAAGCTGGTTATAGTGCCTAGAGAAGCACCTATGCATGCAGGACATTTGGAAAACCTGTTGAAGTTAAGCCGTATGGGTGCAACCATTATACCTGCCAGCCCTGGCTTCTACCATCGTCCAGACACCATTATGGATTTGGTCAATATGCTGGTAGGCAAGATTTGCGACAACCTGGGGGTAAAAACCAATCTATTCCAGCGCTGGGACGGTAGTATGCAGAAATAAAATTAGAATATTTTTCGAACAGAAAAGGCAACAGATTTTTGCATCTGTTGCCTTTTATAGTGGTGTGTCCAGCACGGCGTATCTCGTTATAACCCCTGTAATTAGTACAGCATTACGCCAACTATAGAGGTGGTGAACATCGAGTAAGGTAACGGCTAAACCATGACATTATTTTCCAGACAATATTTAATGGCTGCATCTACAGCATGGTCAATTTCAATTTTCTGTTGACGGAAATGCTTATAAGTGTTGGAGAATATGCTGTATTCCCCTATAGGCAGGCATTTTCTTTTCAACGCATCATTCATGCCATCCGCCAGATTATATACATGGACAGTAAGTTCTAATTTGTCTGACTGCGTTTCAAAGGCATCGCTTAGCTTCAATGTTTGCTGCTCAAAGGATGTATCGTTTCCATCGTAGAATACATAAAACTCCGGTGCAGGAATCTTGAGTAAATCATCGCCATAAATCTTTTTATGGGAGGTGCTGGTATAACGTTTGTACAGTTCATCAACATAACTGAGAAAACGCAAGGGCATATTGGGATTAATGGTGGTTTGATGTTCAATATAGATTAATCTTTTCAAGTACAGTAGCGAAGATAGGCCTTAATATGTATACTGCCATTCTTAGAAGAGTTCTCAGTACGTATACTATCATACTGAGAATAGTTAACAGAATGAAAATCTTTATCTTTGTCTATATTAGGCGACTGGGAAGCCTTGTGGCACAAGGGATTGGGGATTATACCGTTCCTGTTTTGGTACCCGAAACAGGAACGATAACAGGAACGGTGTCGGCGGTAGGGGAGTTTGCTGTTCCTGCTTGGGCACCCCAAACAGGAACGGTACTGCGGGGAAAATTAGGTGGATTAAAGAATATGGATTTTGTTGAAGAAGTTTTATTTTTTGGCAGGAAATAGAAAAAATATGTCGAATACTGTAAACGTAGAGTTTTTGTTTGTAATTTAAACTTCCCACACCGTAAAATGGTGTAGTTCCTTGAAAACTGTATATTTCAGAAGATAAAAAAGGCGTAAAGCCTCAAAACTTGGTACAATAGAAGTGAACATCAACCATGACCAAGGAGGTTTACGCCATGTCTATTGTATCACTTTTGCCTCTTGCAAGAAGCAACGTGGCCGCTTTAAATATCTTCTTTCCGTTCCAGTGAAGGTAGGCCAGGACAAAAATGGCGACAATGGCATTGATGCCCGTATTGTCTGTGTCCGCAATCGCAATAAGCACAAGGACTGGATTGCCATTATCTGCACTGATATGAGCCTGAGCGAACAGAATATTATCCGTATTTACGGCCATCGCTGGGATATTTATGGTATCCGAAGTAGCAGATATAACCTATCATGAATCAATGATGATCATAGTTGAAGCTATGCTGGCAACAGTGCAGGAAGAATTCCATATCACTGATGAGCAGATTGAATGCTTCTACAATAAATTTATGTCCAAGTTGCCTGAGTCCATGCAACGCTTATTGCAAGCTAATTGAGAAATTTATCTTTTGTTATTTGTTCATTGACAAATTTTGAAAAAGATGGTATTATATATAATTATTTTTCATAAGTAAACAATATTGATAATATTAGCATATATTTACTGCCAGGGAAGCTGGTTGGGGAGAGTGTATATCCGTTATGAGTGTGTATTATATCTAAGGAGGCGGTGTGTATGAAGCATTTGGCGTTGAACATCAGGGTTCCTATTGAACTGGATAATCCTAGTATTGTCCGTGATGATGCAAAATGCATCAAATGTGGCATGTGTAAGGAGATTTGTACCAATCAGATTGGCGTGCACGGCACATATACCTTTGAGGAGACTAACGGGCTGGCAGTCTGCATCAACTGCGGCCAGTGTGCCAATGTATGCCCGGTGGACAGTATTACTGAGCGATATGAGTATCCTGAGGTGAAGGCGGCAGTGCAGGATAAGGACAAGGTAGTAATTGTCAGTACCTCGCCATCTGTCAGGGCTGCTCTGGGTGAGGAGTTCGGCATGGCTGACGGTAGCTTTGTGCAGGGGAAGATGATCGCTCTCCTGAGAAAGCTGGGGGCTGATTATGTGCTGGACACTAATTTTGCCGCTGACCTGACCATCGTAGAGGAAGCCAGTGAGCTGATTGAACGTGTCACCAAGGGAACGGCACCATTGCCTCAGTTTACTAGCTGTTGCCCGGCATGGATAAAGTATGCAGAAATCTATCATCCGGAAATCCTGCCGCATATTTCCACAGCCAAGAGCCCTATTGGTATGCAGGGGCCTACCATCAAGACTTATTTTGCGAAAAAAATGGGTATTGATCCGGCAAAGATTGTCAATGTGGCGTTGACGCCTTGTACTGCTAAGAAATTTGAAATCCGCCGGGAGGAGATGAAGGCTGCCGCAGATTATCTGCAGACAGAGGGCATACGGGATATGGATTTTGTGATGACTACCCGGGAGCTTGCCAGGTGGTGCAAAGAAGAAGGCATTAATTTTGCAGATCTTGAGGACAGCGATTTTGATAAGTTCATGGGAGAGGCATCTGGAGCAGGTGTCATATTTGGCAATACCGGTGGCGTTATGGAGGCCGCACTGAGGACTGCCTATGAGTATATTACAGGGGAAACAGCTCCTGATGTGCTGCTCAAGCTGGAATCAGTCCGGGGCTACGAGGGCATCAAGGAGGCGGAATTGAAGGTAGGCGACCTGGAGATGCGGGTGGCTATTGTCTATGGTACAGCCAATGCGGAAAAGCTGCTGGCAGACATTAGAAGCGGTAATAAGCAGTATCATTTTATAGAGGTCATGACCTGTCCGGGAGGCTGCATAGGCGGTGGCGGACAGCCGAAGGATCTTAATAAGGATAGTGATGAGGTGCGAAAATCCCGTATTGCCAGCCTGTATGCCCAGGATGCCGCCATGAGCCTGCGCAAGAGCCATGAAAATCCTGACATCAAGGCAATATATGAGGAATTCTATGGCAAGCCGCTTAGCCAGTTGGCGGAAAAGATGCTTCATACCTCATACACGGATAGAAGCAATACCATCAGCAGGAAAAATAATCCTGCTGACCAGGCAGGAAATGTAAATAAAACAGTAAAAGGAGAGAATGATATGAAGACCTGGAAGTGCAAGATTTGTGGTTATGTTTATGAAGGTGACAGCCTGCCGGCAGATTTCAAGTGTCCAATCTGCAAGCAGCCAGCGACTGCTTTTGAGGAAGTTGTTGTGCCTAAGGAGGAAGCTGTGCAGGGCAATAAATATGCTGGTACCCAGACGGAAAAGAATCTACATACTGCCTTTGCCGGTGAATCTCAGGCAAGAAACAAGTACACTTACTTTGCCTCTGTGGCACAGGGAGAGGGCTTTGAGCAGATTGCAGCTCTGTTCCTGAAGACTGCCGAGAATGAAAAGGCACACGCCAAGATGTGGTTCCAGGAGCTGGGAGAGCTGGGAGATACCAAGGCAAATCTTGCAGCAGCTGCCGAAGGTGAGAACTATGAGTGGACTGATATGTACGACGGCTTTGCCAAGACTGCCGAAGCAGAAGGCTTCCCGGAGTTGGCAGCCAAATTCCGTGCTGTAGGAGCCATTGAGAAGCACCATGAGGAACGGTATCGCGCCCTACTGAAGAATATTGAGCTTTCTCAGGTGTTTGAAAAGAGCAAGGTTCAGGTATGGGAGTGCCGTAACTGCGGTCATATTGTGGTAGGCACAAAGGCACCTGATTCCTGCGAGGTTTGCGGCTATGCCCAGAGCTACTTTGAGCTGAATACTGAGAATTATTAATCATTTTTTAAACTTCCCACACCGTAAAATGGTGTAGTTCCTTGAAAACTGTATATTTCAGAAGATAAAAAAGGCGTAAAGCCTCAAAACTTGGTACAATAGAAGTGAACATCAACCATGACCAAGGAGGTTTACGCCATGTCTATTGTATCACTTTTGCCTCTTGCAAGAAGCAACGTGGCCGCTTTAAATATCTTCTTTCCGTTCCAGTGAAGGTAGGCCAGGACAAAAATGGCGACAATGGCATTGATGCCCGTATTGTCTGTGTCCGCAATCGCAATAAGCACAAGGACTGGATTGCCATTATCTGCACTGATATGAGCCTGAGCGAACAGAATATTATCCGTATTTACGGCCATCGCTGGGATATTTATGGTATCCGAAGTAGCAGATATAACCTATCATGAATCAATGATGATTATAGTTGAAGCTATGCTGGCAACAGTGCAGGAAGAATTCCATACTGAGTCCATGCAACGCTTATTGCAAGCTAATTGAGAAATTTATCTTTTGAAATATACAGTTTTCAAGGAGTCGTTAGGATTTTATGTGTGGGAAGTTTGAGTTAAAAACATTAAAGCGAATTGATATAATCAATTGACTTTAATGTTTTTTCTTGTATACTTATAATGAGACTTTGGCTCACCGGGCATTACGGTTAGAATATGATGCACGTGTATGTTTAACTTCCGCAAGCGACGGGGTGCCTGGTGCGTAGAATATCGCTTACATGTGAGTGGGGTTCGCTGAAAAGGTGAACCCCATTTTTGTTGAGGGAATAAAATGAAGATTGTAACTATAGATAAATCATTGATGCTTAAATATGCTGGCGATCCGGAAATCTTACAAGAAGATAATCGCCCTTGTGTGCTTATCGTCAGATTGAAATATAAGGGAAAGAATCAAGATTTTGCTGTTCCATCTCCCTCCTACTCGATAATGCCCATTGACAACAGGGAAAACTTGGACGCTTACAACAGAGCCACAAAAACAGGAAAAGCCACCTCTTGAAAACTGGCAGAAGTCTTATGGGAACGGAGAGTATCTGCGAAGTGCAGAGATAACGGAAGAACAGAATTATAACATGATTGATGGAAGAATGAATAATCTGCCATCAAAACCAAGAAAGATTGGTCAGCGCATTTCCGTGTTAGATCGGCTGCATTTGAAGCAGGAAGAAATAGCAAAGCGCAGTGGGAAGACTGTGACACAAATGAATATGGCAGAGGATATGGAGCGTAGAAGAAAATAAAAAAGAGGAAGATGTTTGCTTTTTGATGGCGGCATCTTCCTTTTTTCGCTTTTATGATGTTAAACGGTAGCGGGGAATATTCTTCCAGTTGGGTGGAAACCCCATTTTGTTCAGGAGTTCTTCGTTGTCTATATGGACAAGTTTTTTCGAAGTATGGTCAATCAGAGCAGCTAATTTTCTTTTGAAAACAAGAAAATCTTTATTCGGTATTAAATAACGAAAAGCGATGACAACAGCAAATAAATCATTTTTTCCGTATTGATACTGGATTCCGTTCATAGGTATTGACATTTTTCTATGCAAGGGAAGATCAGAAATATTATCTATTGTCTGGTATGTAAATAGCCGCTCGCCGTGGGCACATACATTTCTGAATTTTGTTAGGACAGATAAGAACTGTTCCATTTGTCGTTGGTTAATAATACCGAAATTTTTACATACTTTGGATTGCAGGGATTGTGGGAAAACCTTATACATTTTTGAAAGATTTCCGAAAGTAAGTACGTTAATCAGTACCCAAAGTGGTATGTTCCCGTAGGTATTCCGGTAATAATTAATATAAACATAATCGGTTGTTGATGCAGCTCTCTGTAAAGTCGCAATTAAGCGGCTAACAGTATTATGGTTCCGGCGGCTGTTGTTAAAATTGTTTGCATCCAGATAAGCGGATTGTGATTCCCCATATTGTTCCGAAAAATAGTAGGACATCAGTGAGCGAAGATGTCGCTCTATCTGCAGTAGATATTTGAAGAACAATTCTCGAAGTTCCACATCGAATTCATAAAGAGAAACAATTTCATCAAAAGAAGTTCCATCTTTATATTTTTTGTTAAGGGAATTCTGAATAAGTGCTTGTAGCCGCCCATTAAAGGAAAATAGCCGATATGCTTCAGAACATCTTCGGCATACTGCCTGTCAGAAATGATGAGATGCTTTTCATCCTGGAGCCATTCAACTTGTTCTGAAAAAGTGGAAAATTTCTTCTGTGGTAACATACATTTCTCCTTAAAATAAAAGAGGGAGAGACCCGCAGGTTCTCCCCCGGTCACGGGCTTCGCAAGTTTCCGCAACACGATCACTAGGCTTAATATAGCAGAAACAGCGGTAGAAGTCAATATACTGAAAAATTTTCAGTCAGTTCTAGTCGCTGGGATCTGTGTTCAGCTCAATTATAGCGTATGCTGAAAGTGTATTTATTATACATATATGTTTGAGCGTTAGAGGATAGATAGTGTTAAGGAAAAAAATGGAAATTATATGCGGGACCGAAACAAAATCATATGTATAAATAATTCCAAATAAAAAATCTGGGGGGAGTGTAAAATAGTTTGTGTAAAAAGTAATTGCGCAGATTTATTTTATGCC
>SAMEA3663090__coassemble_85_pt1 | contig 51684 bp, 44 predicted proteins | sample SAMEA3663090__metabat2_low_PE_027 | metagenome-assembled genome bin SAMEA3663090 (sample SAMEA3663090) | pig gut metagenome | biome: pig gut; feature: pig-associated habitat; material: faeces | place: France | collected 2012 | reverse complement strand
AAAAGTGTCATGCCCCTCCGGCTGTTGCCGAATCATCAAGGCTTATCGATACTATTAATTCCAATAATTCTGCTATCTTCGTAGGAAATAGGTCATTTCAAATAATGCCAAAGCAGGAAGATACAATGAATACACTAACGAGCGGTATGGGAGTACCCTGCACAGGTACTCTTCGCGCCTCGGTACTTAGCGATTCATGAGCTTTCGGGGCGTTAGCCACGAATTGCCTCATGAGAGCTTTAGTACCGCTAGGCGAGAAAAGTAGCGAGAGCGTGCCTGAAAGGGTACTCCCATATCGCCATATAGAGAATTTATGTATTTGGTAAATCAGAATTTCTCAGAATCAAACAGCTTTATTTTTATACGCAAAAAGACTGCCGACCAGCGGCAGCCTTTCATGCTAAATCTTATTTTACAACCTGTGCCAAAGTAGCAGCAACACTCTTGCTCATAATATCCAGAGCTGTATCAACAGCCTTCAGATACAAAAGACCACCATCTGCAACTCCACGACCATTAGATACTGCATTCAGATCAATATACTCGTGAGTTGGCAGCTTGCTACGCTCCTCAGCAATTTTTTCCTTGAGAATCTGCTCAATAGCTTCCTGTGTCATTTTTCAACCTCTCCTCTATAACAAAGTTAAGATAATTATAACATAGATTGTACATATTGTGGAAAAAATTTTTTTACGCCAGCACAATTTTACTAAAGTCAGCCACCTGACAAATCAAATTATCCACCAGCTTCAAAAGACCAAGACGATTATTCTTAATCTTCTCATCCTTGTCCATAACCATAACCCCATCAAAGAATGCATCAATAGGGGCAGCCAGCTGAGACAAGGTAGCAATAGCACCAGCATAATCCTGAGCCACAATTTCCTTCTCTACCTTGGAAGCTGCAGCTTCATAAGCCTTGCACAAATCCTTCTCCACCTGTTCAGCCAAAAGATCAGCCTCTACAGCAGCCTGAACATCCTCAGCCTTGCGAGCAATATTACCAGTGCGCACAAAGGCCTGAATGGTTTTCTCCATATCCTGCTTTACAGCCTCATTAACAGCCTGTGCTCTCAGGAATACGCCATAAATATCATCTACAGTTACAAATACAGCATCCACTACATCATAGCGAATACCAGCATCTGCCAGAACGTTCTTCAAGCGCAGCTTCATGAAATCAGCTACATCATTCTGCAGCTTGGCCTGCTGACCAGCATCGGCAATCCTCAAAAGCTCCATAGCCTTGGCTACCAGCTGGCTAAGAGAAATATGATACTGAGCTTCCTTCAGCATATTCACAATACCCAAAGCCTGACGGCGCAGAGCAAATGGATCCTGAGAACCGGTAGGAATCAGGCCTCTGCTAAAGGTACCTACAATAGTATCAATCTTGTCTGCCAGGGAAACAATTCTACCAGCCACAGAAGCAGGCTGGCTATCCCCAGCAAAACGAGGCATATAATGCTCATCAATAGCCTGAGCTACAGCCTTGGTTTCGCCATCCAGCAAAGCATATTCACGGCCCATTACACCCTGCAGCTCAGTAAACTCAGTAACCATGCCAGTTACCAAATCAGCCTTGGCCAGCTTGGCAGCCCGTACAGCATCCTTCTTATCCTGCTCATTGGCACCAATAGCATCAGCAATATAACCAGCCAGAACCTCCAAACGGAGAGCCTTGTCATAGATAGTACCCAGACCATCCTGGAACACAACAGTCTTAAGCTTTTCACCATGCTGCTCCAGAGTCTTTTTTCTATCCTCATCAAAGAAGAACTGAGCATCCTCCAAACGAGCACGCAGTACACGCTCATTACCATGCTGTACAGTCTCCAGATGCTCCTTGCCACCATTACGAATGGTAATAAAGAGAGGCAGCAGCTGGCCATCCTTCAAAACAGGGAAATAGCGCTGATGATCACGCATTGGAGTAATAACCGCCTCAGCTGGCAGAGCCAAATATTTCTCGTCGAACTTGCCACAAAGAGCAGTAGGATACTCTACCAGATAGAGAACCTCCTCCAGCAAATCCTCATTAACCTCAGCCTGACCGCCATTGGCAGCAGCCACCTCAGCAATCTGCTGGCGAATCATTTCGCAACGCTCATTCTGATCTACAATAATTGAAGCCTTGCGACAAGCCTCTACATAATCCTCAGCATCGGCAATCTCAAAATCTCCCTCAGAAAGGAAACGATGGCCACGGGAAGTTCTGCCAGACTTAACATTGGCAACCTCAAAATCAATAACATCCTGACCATAGAGAGCCACCAGCCAGCGAAGCGGACGGATAAACTTGTAGTCCAAATCTGCCCAATGCATATTGTTAGGGAAATTCAAACCATCAACCAGGCCCTTTAAGGTGTCGCCCAGCAAATCAACAGTCTGGCCACCCTTTTCATGAACCATAGCATAAACATAGCCATCCTTGGTAACCAGCTCCTCAGGCTTTACACCCTGACCACGGGCAAAGCCCTGAGCTGCCTTAGTTGGGTTTCCATCTGCATCAAAGGCAATATTTACAGCAGGGCCGCGGTTTTCCTTGGAAAGGTCTGCCTGCCGCTCTGCCAAGCCCTCTACCAGCAGGGCACTACGGCGAGGAGTACCCAAGGTTTTAATATTCTTGTATTCAATACGCAGCTCCTCAAAGGTCTTAGCTGCATTTTCCTTCAACTGGGACAGGATTCCTGGCATTACATGAGCTGGAACCTCCTCAGTACCGATTTCTAACAATAAAGTCTTGCTCATGCCTTATTCCCCTTTCCCATCATAGGATAACCAAGCTCCTCACGCTGCTTCAGATAGCACTGAGCACACAGTCTAGCCAGCTTTCTTACACGACCGATAAAGGCAGCACGCTCAGAAACACTGATAGCACCACGAGCATCCAGCAGGTTGAAGGCATGAGAGCACTTCAATACATAATCATAAGCAGGATGTACATAGCCCTTTTCAATAACTCTTACAGCCTCAGCCTCATACTTATCAAACAGGTCAAAGAGCAAATCAGCATCAGACAAATCAAAGGCATAGGTAGACTGCTCAAACTCATTCTGATGGAAAACATCACCATAGGTGTAGTCGCCAGTCCACTGAATGTCATAAACATTCTCCACGCCCTGAATATACATAGCCAGACGCTCCAGACCATAGGTAATCTCTACCGCAGTAGGCTTAATATCCTGACTGCCTACCTGCTGGAAATAGGTGAACTGAGTGATTTCCATACCATCCAGCCATACCTCCCAGCCCAGGCCCCAGGCACCCAGAGTTGGAGACTCCCAGTTATCCTCTACAAAACGGATATCATGCTCCTTTGGATTAATGCCCAGACGCTCCAAGGAAGCCAGATACAGCTCCTGAATATTGTCAGGGGATGGTTTCATAATAACCTGGAACTGATGATGCTGATAAAGACGGTTTGGATTGTCGCCATAACGTCCATCAGCAGGACGTCTGGATGGCTCCACATAAGCTACATTCCAAGGCTCAGGCCCCAAAACCCGCAAAAAAGTAAATGGGTTCATAGTACCTGCACCCTTTTCTACATCATAAGGCTCGCCCAAAATACAGCCCTGTTCTGACCAGAACTGCTGCAAAGCCAGGATGATTTCCTGAAATTTCATATAAATTATCCTCCTTCAAAGATGTTACAGTGCAAAAAAATACGCCCCTGTAACATTTACAAAAAATGCTACAGGGACGAGTAATTACCCGCGGTTCCACCCTGCTTGAACAGAAACATCTGCTCCGCCTCATGGATATTTGCTTGCTGCTCCAAAGTGCCCTTCGTTCCCCTGCAGGCTTTCACCCTCCCTGCTCGCTAAAACGGAACTACTCCTCTTCTTCATTGCAAAATGAGTCTATCAAATTTTGCGAGAATTGTCAATCTGGGAAATACAAATATATTAAAAATTATATTTTCTGCAAAAGTCAAGTAAAGTCCTTAAATACGGTGTGCCTTCAGCCATAACAAGAAGCTGTCGCCCTACAATGTAACGACAGCTCCTCTTATTACCTATATTCCTAATATATCCTTCACCTGGGCTATATTCAATATCTCATATTCTGTTTTGATAGGGAAATTCTTCGCCATGCCCCGAGGGTTGAACCAGCAGGTATGAATCCCTGCATCCCGACCGCCCTGCATATCACTGGTAAGAGAATCTCCTACAATCAGAATCTCCTCCGGCTTGTAGTCTCCTATCCGATCAAATACCTTTTGGAAAAATTTCTTAGATGGCTTCTCAAAACCCACATCCTCAGAAATAAAAATGTAATCCAGGATTTTGTCCAATCCGCTTTTGGCCAGCTTCCGCACCTGAGCCACCTTGGTACCATTGGTTACCGCACATTGCAGCAAACCAGCAGCCTTGCAGGCCTTAACAGTTTCCAAAGCATCCGCAAAAAAATACACTCCGTCCCCTAGGCGAACCTGATACATGGCATTAACCTTTTCTGCCAAAGAAGTATCTATTCCCTGATTGGCAAAAAACTCTCGAAACCTGCCTACCAATACTTCATCCTTGGTAATACGTCCCTGTTCCATAGCCAACCAATACTTCTTGTTGATATTGCTATATTCCTGCACCATGGCATCAGTACATCTAGGCAGGTCAAAGGCTTCAAAACAGGCCTTAATGGCATAGCGCTCTGCTGGATGAAAATCCAAAAGGGTGCCATCAATATCCCAAAGAACCACCTTTATTTTGCTCATATTACACCTTATGCTTCCCTCAGGCCCATAACAGCATTCTGCAAATCCTTCAAAAGCTTTGGATTTGGCGTATTCAGGATTTTCTGCATATCCAGACAAATCTCAACCTTGCAATCCTTCAACGCATTTTCTACCTGACCAATGCTCTGACCACCCCAGCCATAGGAACCAAAGGCAAAGCCCTTCAATCCCTTTGGTGCCAAGCCCTTCATGTAGCAAAGGAATCCTGCAATGCTAGGCATCATATTGTTATTCAGGGTTGGAGAGCCAACAGCAATATATTTAGCATCCAAAAGCTCTGTCATAACATCAGAAATATGGTCGCAACGCAAATCAAAAAGTACAGGCTTAATACCAATATGATAGAAAGCATCCGCTACATTTTTGGCCATAATCTCAGTTGTATGCCACATGGTATCAAATACTACCACAGCCTTATCTGTTTTCTGGAAGCTGCTCCAATCCTGATAGGCCTTGATAATATCCTCAATATTGGTACGCCAGGATACACCATGACCAGTGGCAATCATGCTGATTTTCAGGCCTGCCAAAGCACTGATGGCTTTCTGAGCCTGCATACCATATGGCATCAGAATATTGGCATAGTATTTCTTGGCCTGATGCATAACCTCATCCAAATTACGCTCATCAGCAAAGCGCTCAGTGGTAGCCAGATGCTGACCAAAACCGTCGTTGGAGAACAAAATCTCCTCCTCAGGGCAATAGGTTACCATGCTATCTGGCCAATGCAGCATAGGAGTAGGTACAAACTGCAAAGTACGCTTGCCCAGAGACAAGGTATCCCCTGCCTTAACAGTAATATAATCCTTTTCTCCATAACGGCCAGTCAGCCCCTTTAGACCGTTAGGATCGCTGGTAATAATTTTAGCATTAGGACACTGCTGAGACATAAAAGGAATACCGCCAGAATGGTCAGGCTCCACATGATTGGAAACAATGTAGTCAATCTTGGCAGGGTCCACAATATTGCGAATACGACCTAGCATTTCAAGACAAAAAGGTGCCTTCACCGTATCAATCAAAGTAATCTTTTCGTCCATAATTAGATAAGCATTATAGGTTGAACCTTTTTCTGTGCTATAGCCGTGGAAGCTGCGCATGGAATAATCCATAGAGCCCACCCAATAAATATCTTTTTTAATCTCCACAGGTAACATAAAATAAACCACCTTTCCGCAAAAAAGCCTTTAAGGATTTGCCCTTTTGTCAGGCAATATCCATCCGAAATTTGTTGTACAATCTCTACTTCATTTATATAGAAAAATACTCTGGATGTCAAGATAATTAATTCTTTATCCAACCATATTTATAAAGCAGTGGTATATATTGCAGCCGCTCCCAAAAATCCTTGTTGGTTTCGCTGGTATGGAATACCGGCACTCGCTCCAAGGCATAAACATTGCTGTCCCGACTGACATTATCGTATTTAATGGTAAAAGCCCCCTTATAGCCAGCTTCCTTTACCAGCTCTGCAATATGAAGATTATAGGTTCCAGTAGGATAGGCCATAAAATCAGAATCTATGCCCAGCTTTTCCTTGATGGTCTGCCTGGATTTAACCAGCTCCTTGGTAATATCCTCGTCGCTGGCCTCAGTCATGGACTTGTGACTATAGGTGTGAGATTCAATATTAAAACCTGCCTCCAAAAGTTCCTTGGCCTGATCCCAGGTAAGATAATTGTCATATACCCCCAGAAAACCTGTAACCACGAAAATAGTACCTTTCATACCATATTTTTTCATAATAGGAAAGGCATTGGTATAATTATCCTTGTAGCCATCATCAAAAGTAATCAGCACCGGCTTCTCCGGCAAATCTGCCCCATTGGCCACAAAATCGTATAGTTGTCCCGGCGTAATACAGGTAAAGCCGTATTCCTGCAGCCATTTCATATGCTGTTCAAAGTCATCCAAAGTAACAGATAGGGATTTGTGCTCATTGGCGATTTTGTGATAATTCAGCACCAGAACAGTCCGATTATCCTGTTCTACAGTTACTGCCGAAACAGGCAGAGTCTCCTCCTCCTGCTTTTCCTGCCAAAGCTGACCACCAGCCACCAACATCAGGCCAATAATCACCACACCCATAAAAATCAAAAATTCCTTGCTGGACAGCCTGGCCAGCTTTTCCTTTAACATCCCCATGACATTCTCCTAAACTATTTTCACTAACGCTAATCGTATCACTTTATGTACAAGACACATATATTATTATACATTTTTTGCCCAAAAACTCAATCTATGATATAATAATTCAGTTATCAAGAGACTCTCAAAGGAGGAATTTATATGATGATTACCAAAGATATGTCCATTATGGAAGTTGTTACTAACTATCCTGATACTGTACCTGTATTCATGCAGTCTGGCATGGGCTGCATCGGCTGTGCCGCTGCTCATTTCGAGAACATTGAGCAAGGTGCTTTGGCTCACGGCATTGATGTTGATGAGCTGATTACTGCTCTCAACGATGTAGTGCCTCAGCAGTAAAACAAAAAACGACAGTCAGCTCCTCGGAGTTGACTGTCATTTTTTTGCTAAAATTTAATTACAGCTTAATCTCTGCTGCTTTTTTCAAGGTTTCTCTTGCCTCAGCTACCAGATTTTCCATAATCACAGCCATAGGCTCAATCTTTTTCAATGGAGTCAAGCTCTGACCGGCCTGCATCATGCCGTTTTCCACATCACCATCAACTGCTGCCAGCTTGTTGGTGCCAGTGGCCTTCTCCAGAAGAGTTGCCTTGTCTGCTTTGCCTGAGAATTCCAAGGCCTGATATTCTTCAGCAAATTTGTTTTTGATACCTCGAACAGCACTCTTGATAGTCTGACCAGTAACAATGGTATCAGTATCCACAGCCTCAATCAGCTTCTGCTTCATATTATTGTGAACTGGACATTCCTCAGCAATCAGGAAGCGGGTGCCAATCTGCACACCAGCCGCTCCCATCAGCAATGCGGCTGCAATCCCCCGGCCATCAGCAAAGCCACCAGCCATAACCACTGGAATATCTACCTCTGGAATAACCTGAGTCATAAGAGCCATAGTAGTCAATACGCCAATATGACCGCCGGCCTCCATGCCCTCTACCACAATAGCATCTGCCTTATTATCCTGCAAGCGTTTGGCCAGCTTAACATTAGGTACTACAGGAATCACCTTGATACCTGCCTGGTGGAGAGGCTCCACATAGGGTACAGGATTGCCTGCTCCCAAAGTAACAAAGGCTGGCTTTTCCTCAATAATAACCTTGACAATATCCTCCTTGTTAGGAGCCATCAGCATAACATTAACACCAAAAGGCTTGTCTGTCAGCTGACGACATTTGCGGATTTCCTCTCTTACATAATCAGTGGTGCGACCGCCGCAGGAAATAATACCTGCACCGCCAGCATTGGATACAGCCGCTGCCATAACCGCATCAGATATCCAAGCCATGCCCCCCTGAATAATTGGATATTTGATTCCCAGCACATCACAAATACTTTTTGCCATAATAGATCCCTCACTTTTACCTTATTTTATACTAATTCAGCAATCTCATAGAGCAGCTTCTCAGAATCAGCCCAGCCCAGGCATGGATCTGTAATAGATTTGCCGTAGCAATGCTCACCAATCTTCTGATTGCCTGGCTCAATATAGCTTTCAATCATAAGTCCCTTTACCAGCTTCTTAATGTCATCAGCATGGTTGCGGCTATGAATAATCTCCTTGGCAATGCGAATCTGCTCCTGATACTTTTTACCAGAATTGCTGTGATTGGTATCTACAATACAAGCTGGATTCTGCAAATCACGCTGAGCGTAAAGATCGCTTAATAAACGAAGGTCCTCATAATGATAGTTTGGCAGATTCTGACCATGCTTATTCACGGAACCACGAAGAATAGTATGAGCCAATGGATTGCCTGGGGTATGAGCTGCATAGTTGCGGAAAATGAAATCATGAGGCACCTGAGCAGCCACTACGGAATTTAACATAACGCTTAAATCGCCGCCAGTTGGATTCTTCATGCCTACAGGTACATCACAGCCACTGGCTACCAGACGATGATACTGGTTTTCAGATGAACGAGCACCTACAGCAATATAGGACATAATATCAGACAGATATGGCAGATTATCTGGATACAGCATTTCGTCTGCTGTAGAGAAGCCTGTTTCCTGCAGCACCTTCATGTGAAGATGACGAATAGCAATAATGCCCTCCAGCAAATCTGGCTTTTTCTCTGGATCTGGCTGATGCATCATACCCATATAGCCCTCGCCAGTTGTCCTAGGCTTGTTAGTGTAGATGCGAGGAATGATAATCAGCTTGTCCTTGGTTTTTTCCTGTACATCTACCAGGCGGGAAACATAGTCCAGAACAGCTTCCTCATTGTCGGCTGAGCATGGTCCGATAATAGCTATAAATTTATCGCTTTCACCAGTAAAGACCTTGCGAATTTCCTCATCTCGCTCCTGCTTCTTGGCTGCCAGCTCTGGTGCCAGCGGTAATTGCTGACGAATTTCTTCCGGTGTTGGTAATTTGGTTACAAAGGTGAATCCCATATATATTGCTCCTTTCAATTCAAGGGCAGGTTAAGCTAAAAGTCCCCCGCTGAAAATTGTTCTCTACTATTATAACACGATTCCTATGATAAAATAAAGTAAAGTCCACCTTACCAGAATAATTTATCAGATGAATTTTTATGAAAAAAGACTGCTCCCCATTATACACCAAGGAACAGTCCCTTTAATTTGAAATTATTTATTTTTTTGCAAGAAATTATATACAGCACCCATTAGGTTTGCATCGTTGCCATGCTCCGCCCTTACTACCTGAGGACAGATTCTGGCAATTTTTACCTTGGCTAAAATACTGTGAATATAGCGGTTGATATTTTCAGCAAAATCCGGACGCTCACTAATAGCTCCGCCAATAACGAACAACTCAGGATCCACGCAATATTGTATATTATAGACAGCTATTGCCAAAGCCTCATACATTTCCTCAACAGCCTTATGAGCTATCTCATCTCCAGTCTCCTGCAGGGCAAAAACATCCTTACCATTCAGGGCATTCTTATCCAATCCCTTGGCCAGAGACACCTTCTCTGCCAAGGCTATGGTAGAAGCTGCATTACTGAGCGTAGTTCCCTTATCATCCATAACCATATAACCAAATTCGCCACCATGAAGATGCATACCGTGATGAATCTGCTTATTTTTAACCACAGCACCACCAACACCGGTGCCAATAACCAGGAATACTACATCCTGGCAGAGCTTGGCCACTCCCAGCCAAGCCTCTCCCAGCGCCGCACAATTAGCATCATTTTCCATAGCCACTGGCAGGAAAAGCTTTTCACCCAAGGCCCTCTTAATGGGAAAATCATGAATATATGGCAAAGCACTGGTACCGCCAATGATACCTGCAGCATCATCCACAGCTCCCGGCAGACTAAAGGCAGCTCCTATTAGCTTGTACTTCACAGCCAAGCTTTCCTTTACCTGTATCAATTCATTATAAAAATCATCCAAATTATCCGGTGTATCCACACTACCCTTTGTTAAAATCTCTCCATCTGCTGTCATCACAGAAAACTTTATACTGCTGCCTCCAACATCAAATGCCAAAATTGCCATCTAAACCACCTTCACTTCCTTGATTTCTCATTAATCAGCCTCTATTTATCCCAGGGAGCAATTTATCTACAGCCAAAGAAATTATTTAACTGCTTGTATATCGTCAAAATACATAACAGAATCTACGGTCTTTTCACCCACTGTATTACAGTAAATCCCGAAATGCTTAATATTAGCAGGCTCCAAACGGCCTCCATTCTTTCCCTTGAAGGAATCAAATGGCAATATTATCAGCTTTTGTCCCATGCCATCAGGCTTCAGCCAAAACTGCAGACCACGACAGCCACTCCAATTTGCATTTTTTAAGCTCTTGACAATACCTGCATAGCCACCTTTGTTAATACTATACTGAAAAGCTAGTCCATTCGTTCCACCATGCTTTTCCCCAGACAGCTTCGGCACTACTGTACAACCAGAGCCGGTATTGGCATTATAGGCCCCACCGAGCAAACCATTATCGCCATAATAATTATCAAAATCATCTACCAATAAAGGATTTTCTGCAGGAGCAGCCATATTCAACAGTACAGGCACCTTATCTGATAGGAGCTAGGCGCCAGCAGATAAGCATAAGCATCCTTTGCCACAGATTTCTTCACGGCAATCTTGGTAAAATCAGCCGATTCATTCATAAATACAGAGGCATCTTTATTATAAAATATAATAAAGCCATTGGAAAGCTCCTGGCCCCTATTTTTGCTTATCATATAAGGCTGGTCAAAATTCGTATCCTGAACCTCCCACGACTAAAGTCGCGGGGTTCCCAGCCAAGAATCCTAACGGATTCAGATACACTGGGCTATCCCCGTAGTTCCTACGGTTCTTACATATGTTATGCTCCTACTAATCGGAGTCCTTCGTTTAGAATATTCATAGCAGCGTTTACGTCTCTGTCGTGTACAGCTCCACATTGCGGACAAACCCATTCGCGCACAGATAAATCCTTGGTACCGGAATTTATATGCCCACAGCAGTTACAAGTCTGGCTTGACGGAAAGAATTTATCTATACTGATTACTTTTCTACCATACCATTCTGCTTTGTAGCTAAGCATTCTAACAAATTCCGACCACGATACATCTGAAATAGCCTGTGCCAATTTATGATTCTTAACCATATTTTTGACCTGTAAATCTTCAAGGCACACAATATCATTGCTGCGTATAATCTCCGTAGACAGCTTCTGCAAATAATCCATTCCTGAGCAGCCTGAGCATCTACCAAGGCTGCCTCAGTTGGCAGTGCCAATTGATTCAGCTGAACCTTAGCCTGTTTTTGGGGAGCAATCTTAACATCTACAAAGCCATCAGGAACCTTTTCCTCTGACAGCTTCATCTGTCCTATGTACAAATCCCCCTTATAGTCTGTAGAGGAACCAACCAGACTCCGGCACAAATATGATAAGGAAGCATCCACAGACGGGAAGTTTATCTGTACAGGCAGACATTTCATGCCATTACCTGCATCCTTTGCCTTGAACAAGTCCAACTCTGGACATACATTAATTACTTCCTGCTCCTCCACGGATTTACCGTACAGCTTTAGCTTGAAGCCTCCCTGAGTCATATTCTCTGGTTTGAAGTAGAGATTAAAGGAAAGAGTATTTTGCCCCTTTATAGACAAAGGCTTCACCCCGGCCTCTTCATTTTCCAGCTTGATTTCACTCCAGCTGTCATTGGCATTTCTCGAAAAATCAACAGACAATCTAATACTGCCGCCAAAGGCCTTATCGCCACCTAGCTCAGGTTTTCCCTTGTAGCCGTATTTGCCACCATATTTCCAGCCTCCCAGATTATCTGTACCTGGCTTCCATTCCACAGGCGCCTGCTTTGCTTCTACGGCACACACAGCAATATGAGGCAGCATATTAGGTACAGTCACAGGCAAATCCATGAATACACCTGTGCCCAGGGTGCTGTATACATCAAGGCCAATTTCACAGGCACCAGCCTGAAGGTAAAGCTGCGAGATCCCAACAACTACTGGCGGGTAAGCATTGACGGCAGTGAATTTACCAAATTCCGTCCTAAAGGAAATGAAACTGTTCTGGCAGAAAATCTAAAGCCAGGTAAGCACAAGGTACTGCTGGTTCGCTCCACGGAGGGATATATGGGCCAGAGCCAGCTGAAAGGCTTTGTTATTGACGATGGTGCCAAGCTAGAAACACCAGATCCTCTGAAAACCCGTCGTCTGGAATTTGTAGGTGACTCTATTACCGCTGGTGCCAAAAACGATGGTGAGCTGGCAGGAGAAAACTACAACGATATTGAGGACAATGACATGGCCTATGGCCCTCAGCTGGCACGAATGCTGAATGCAGATTACAGCGTTCTGGCCAAATCCGGTGAGGGAGTTATTCACAACTGGGCCGAAAAGTGGCCTGGTAATCAAGTTCACACAGCCGACCGTTATCAGTGTACTGAATACTCTGATAAGTTCACTGGCAATCAGCAGTGGAATGTTAAACAGTTCCCTGTAGACGGCATTATTATTGCTATGGGTACCAATGATTTCAGTGACAATAAGCGCAAGCCTACTGAGGAGGAATTTGTATCAGGCTATACCAAGCTAATTGAAACCGTCCGCAAGATGAATCCTAATGCCAAGATTATCTGCACCGAGCCAGTACCTAACTGGGTTGGCAAAAAGGCTAGAAAATGGGTTGGCATGAGTGTGGAAAACCTCAAGGCCAAGGGAGATAAGAATCTCTACTACATCACCATTAACGAAAACGGCCCTCTTCTGGCGGAAAGCGATTATGCCAAGGATTCCACTCATCCATTAAAATCTGGTGCAACCAAGATTGCTAATTACCTGAAGGACAAGGTTGCCGCCATTATGGGCTGGTAAACCTTCCGTCATAAACTGAATCTTCCCCTTCTGCCCCGGCACTATGTGTCGGGGCTTTTTTTGCCCCAAACCGCGTATAAAAATACCGACCTTCAGGCATTAGATTTTTAGGTCTAACCCTTGGGGCCGGTACACTATCCTATTTCGTTAATCTATTAATAATATATACTTACGGCTCTGAAACTACTCATATCAGCTCTATGCCGTGAACGGGAATATTCAAAAGGCCTGCCATCACTCAAAAAGGCTACCTGAGCCACCTGTAGGATTGGCAATTCCCCTTCGATTTTCAAATACTTCCTCTCCTCATCAGTGGGCATATCAGCGCTGATTGCGCGATGGGCTGATTGTATCTGCAGCTTCAATGTATCTTGAATATATGCGTATATGGAGCCCAATAGCACCTCATGCCTAATACCTGTTATGACATCTATAGGCATCTGAGTATATTCCACATTGGCTGGCTTGTCATCCAAATAGCGTATACGCACAATATCATAGACAAAATCCTCCTCTGATATTTTTAGCTTTTCTGCAATCTCCTCTCTCATAATACCAATTAATCATCTATAAGTTTTCTTCTTTTATCTACATTACTTATTATAATCATAAACATACACTATGTCAAATAAAAGTTATATCTTTTTTATTTTTAAGTTCTGTTATTAGATGTTTTGTTGTATTTTTTTATATTAAAAAAGCATAATAAAAAGGGAGACACCCTTAAAGGATGCCTCCCTCATGTCGTACTATAAATAACCGATTAGCCGATTACAGCCAGAACATCGCCGGACTGTACAGCCTGGCCAGCTGCTACGTTGATAGCCTTTACAGTGCCGTCAACAGGAGCAACGATCTCGTTCTGCATCTTCATAGCCTCAAGAATGAGAACTACTTCGCCAGCCTTTACAGCCTGGCCAACAGATGCTACCAGCTTAATAACCTTGCCTGGCATTGGTGCATTAACAGCGGACTCGCCAGCTGCAGGTGCTGCTGCTGGAGCGGCTGGTGCTGCAGGTGCAGATGCTGCTGGAGCTGCTACTGGAGCAGGTGCAGGTGCTGCTGGAGCCTTAGGAGCTGCTGGAGCCTTAGGAGCTGCTGCCTTTACTTCCTCAACCTCAACCTCATAGGCAGTGCCATTTACAGTAATGTTGAACTTTTTCATCTAATGTACCTCCAAATTTTAATGATACTAGCTATCTCTTACAATGGAATATTACCATGCTTCTTAGCAGGCATGGACTCACGCTTGCTTGCACAAGCATTCAAAGCAGTAATAATCAATGGACGGGTCTCGCATGGCTCAATTACCATATCAGCATAGCCACGCTCAGCAGCCTTGTATGGAGTAGCAAACTCATCTACATAGTCCTGAGTATTCTTAGCCTTCTGCTCTGGCTCATCACGCTTGAAGATAATATTAGCTGCACCAGCAGGGCCCATAACTGCAATCTCAGAAGTAGGCCATGCCATAACCTGATCAGCACCCAGCTCACGGCAGCACATAGCAATGTAGGAACCACCATAGGCCTTACGAGTGATAACAGTAATCTTTGGCACAGTAGCCTCAGAGTATGCATACAGCATCTTGGCACCATGACGGATAATACCGCCATGCTCCTGACCAACACCTGGCAGGAAGCCTGGTACATCTACCAGATTTACCAGAGGAATGTTGTAGGCATCGCAGAAACGGATAAAGCGTGCAGACTTATCAGATGCATCAATATCCAGGCAGCCACCCATAACCTTTGGCTGGTTGGCAATAATACCAACAGTACGGCCATCAAAGCGGGCAAAGCAGCAAATGATATTGGTAGCGAAATGCTGATGAACCTCATAGAACTGGCCATCATCAACCAGCATCCTGATAACATCCTTCATGTCATAAGGAGCATTTGGATTGTCAGGAATAACAGTGTTCAGCTCTGGATCCATACGGTTTGGATCATCATTGGTAGCAACGATAGGAGTCTCCTCCATGTTGTTGCTTGGCAGGAAGCTCAGCAGATAACGAATCTGCTGGATGCAGTCATCCTCATTAGCTGCTACAAAATGAGCAACACCGGACTTGGAGTTGTGAGTTACTGCACCACCCAGGGCCTCAGCAGTTACTTCCTCATAGGTTACGGACTTAATAACTGCAGGACCAGTAATGAACATCTGGGAAGTCTTATCTACCATGTAGATAAAGTCAGTAATAGCTGGAGAATATACAGCACCGCCAGCACATGGACCCATGATTACGGAAATCTGAGGAATTACGCCAGATGCAGCAGTGTTGCGATAGAAGATACCTGCATAACCAGACAGAGCATCTACAGCCTCCTGAATACGAGCACCACCGGAATCATTAATGCCGATAATAGGTGCGCCCATCTTCATAGCCAGATCCTGAACCTTCCAGATTTTCTTGGCATGCATCTCACCCAGAGAACCACCCTCAACGGTGAAGTCCTGTGCAAATGCATATACCAGACGGCCGTCAACAGTACCATAACCGGTAACAACGCCCTCAGCTGGCAGATCCTTCTTCTCCTGACCAAAGTTGGTGCAACGATGCTTTACGAACTGATCCAGCTCAATAAAGGAGCCGTCATCAAAAAGCTTTTCCAGACGCTCACGAGCAGTCATCTTGCCTTTTGCATGCTGCTTCTCAATGCGCTTCTCACCACCGCCCTGAAGGATATGTGCCTTCTTGGCGTTCATAAGTTCAATTTTTTCCTGAACTGTAGCCATTTTTTACCTCCTCAACAGCCCTATAATTGGCTGAGTTATTTATCTGTCCTCGTGCTGGCAGAGCTCCAGGAGCACGCCAAAGGTGGATTTTGGATGTACAAATGCAATATCTGCACCGCCTGCACCCTTACGAGGCTTGGTATCAATCATTCTGATGCCCTTTTCCTGCAATTCTGCAATAGCAGCAGGGAGATCATCTACACGGAGAGCAATGTGCTGAATACCGCCACGGCCGCCGTTCTTTTCAATAAATTTAGCAATTGGGCTATCTGGTTCAGTTGCTGCCAAAAGCTCAATCTCGGAGCCATTTGGAGTTGGATTGAAAGTAGTAGTAACCTTCTGCTCAGCTACAGTTTCCTGACCAGTGCAAGGAAGTCCGATTGCAGTCCAGAAGTTCTGAGTCTCATCCAAATCATTTACAGCAACACCAATGTGATCTACACCTAAAATCTTGAATGCCATTTAGCATACCCCCTAAAATACAATTACTCTTTTAGCATATCATGCATAACATCAGCTACTACAGTATAAGGATCGGTTTCCCGACGCTTAATCTGCTCTACATATTCATCCAGCTTGCCGGTTTCCTCCAGCTTGCCAGTAATATACTTGCCAATGTTGCTATGTAGAACATCCAGCATTTCATTCTTGGAACGCTCAGTGCGACGTTTCTGGAGAATTCCTGTCTCACTGATGTACTTGAAATGCTTTTCGATATTCTCAACAGTTTCAGTGATGCCTTCATTCTGACTGGCTATAACCTTTTGGATAGGCGGCCGCCATGTGTTTCCTACAGCATGCTTGGCCACATTGAGATGGTGGAACTGATCAGCCAAGGCTTTCTCAGTATCGGTCTGTTCCATCTGCATGCCATGAGCATCCAAATCCAGCATCATATTCAGTTCGCGAACCAGCTTGTCAGCGCCATCATGGTCTGCCTTGTTGATAGTGAATACATCACCAATCTCCAAGATACCTGCCTTGATAGCCTGAATATCATCACCCATGCCAGGGATTAACACAACCATGGTTGTATCCGCAGCCTTCACGATGTCAACCTCAGACTGTCCTACACCTACGGTCTCAACAAAAATAATGTCCTTACCGAAGGCATCCATTGCCTTGATGGCATCCGCAGTCTTATGTGACAATCCACCCAGGCTGCCGCGGGTTCCCATACTACGAATGAAAACACCCTCGTCCATAGTTAGGCTATTCATACGAATACGATCACCTAGGATAGCACCACCAGTAAATGGGCTCGTAGGATCTATGGCAATAATACCAACAGTCTTTCCCTGAGCACGATAAGCCTTAGCCAGCTTATCAGTCAAGGTACTTTTGCCTGCTCCCGGAGGCCCGGTAATTCCCAGAACAAAAGCGTGACCAGTATGAGCATAAAGCCGCTTCATTATGTCCACAGCTTCATCATACTCATTTTCAATAGCAGTGATAGCACGGGATAAAGCTAGCCGGTTGCCTTTTAACAATTCTTCTACAATGTCCATTCTGCACCACCAATAAGTACAATGACACAGGGGCCAGATATCCAGAGCAGCCTCTAAAGACTCCTCCGGATAATGACCGCCTCTGTCAAAATTATTTACTAAAGCTTATTTTACGTTAGCCTTGATAAAGTCTACAATAGCGCTGGTAGGAGTACCAGGAGTAAATACCTCTGCTACGCCTGCTTCCTTCAGAGCTGGAATATCAGTCTCAGGAATAACACCGCCGCCGATAATCAGAACATCATCCATGCCCTTCTCGCGAACCAGATTTACAACCTTAGGGAACAGATGTGGATGAGCACCGGAAAGAATAGACATTGCTACAACATTTACGTCCTCCTGCAGAGCTGCCTCAGCAATCTGCTCAGGAGTCTGACGAAGACCAGTATAAATAACCTCAAAACCCGCATCACGGAGTGCACGGGCAACAACCTTAGCGCCACGATCATGGCCATCCAGGCCTGGCTTTGCAACTAAAACTCTAATACGCTTTTCCATTTCTATGTACCTCCAACTACTAATTACAGATTTACATGAGCCTCATACTCACCAAATACTTCACGCATTACACCGCAAATCTCACCGAGAGTTGCATAGGTGTGTACAGCCTTCAAAATGTGTGGCATAAGGTTCTCATTCTCATCCTGGCAAGCAGCCTTCAGGTCAGCCAAAGCAGCCTTTACAGCATCATTGTCACGCTTAGCCTTCATGGCATGGAGACGCTCACACTGAGCAACACCAACAGAGGCATCTACCTTCAGCAGGCCCTTTGGAGGTTCTTCCTCAACCTGGAACTTGTTAACACCAACGATGGTCTTTGCACCAGACTCAACATCCATCTGCCACTTGTAAGCAGAATCCTGAATTTCCTTCTGGATGTAGCCCTTCTCAATAGCAGCAACAGCACCGCCGATTTCATCAATCTTGTTAATGTATTCCCATGCTTCCTTCTCAATCTTGTTGGTGAGAGCCTCTACATAGTAGGAACCAGCCAATGGATCAATTACATCAGCCAGACCAGACTCATAAGCAACAATCTGCTGGGTGCGGAGAGCGATCATTACGGATTCCTCAGTTGGCAGAGCCAAAGCCTCATCACGGGAGTTGGTGTGGAGGGACTGAGTACCACCCATAACAGCAGCTGCAGTCTGCAGAGCAACACGAACGATGTTGTTGTTAGGCTGCTGTGCAGTCAACATGGAGCCTGCAGTCTGAGTATGAACACGCAGCATCATGGACTTTGGCTTCTCAGCGTGGAAACGCTCCTTCATAACCTTAGCCCATACGCGGCGGGAAGCGCGGAACTTAGCAACTTCTTCCAGAACGTTGTTATGTGCATTCCAGAAGAAGGAGAGACGGCCTGCGAAATCATCAATGTGCAGACCAGCCTTAATAGCAGCCTCGCAATATGCAATACCATCAGCAATGGTAAATGCAATTTCCTGAGAAGCAGTAGAGCCTGCCTCACGGATATGATAACCGGAAATAGAAATAGTATTCCACTTTGGAACGTTCTTGGAGCAATACTCAAAGATATTGGTAATCAGACGCATGGATGGACGTGGAGGGAAGATATAAGTACCACGAGCAGCATACTCCTTCAAAATATCGTTCTGAATAGTACCCTTCAGCTGGTCAGCTGGTACACCCTGCTTCTCTGCAACAGCGATGTACATAGCCAACAGAACGGATGCAGGTGCGTTGATAGTCATGGAAGTGGAAACCTTGCCCAGGTCAATCTTGTCGAAGAGAACTTCCATATCAGCAAGGGAGTCAATAGCAACACCAACCTTGCCTACCTCGCCCTCAGAAATAGCATCATCGGAATCATAACCAATCTGAGTAGGCAGGTCGAAAGCACAAGACAAACCAGTAGCACCGGACTCAATCAAATAGCGATAACGCTTGTTGGACTCTGCAGCAGTGGAGAAACCTGCATACATACGCATAGTCCAGAAACGACCGCGATACATAGTAGGCTGTACACCACGAGTATATGGATACATACCAGGGAAGCCAATTTCATCGGCATAGTCAGTATCCTTAATATCCAATGGAGTGTACAAACGCTGCTCTGGCAGGTGTGGACGCTCTGGGAAGCGGGAAATTGCCTTCTCTACGCTGGCATTATATTTCTCTAAACCAGCCTGAATTTTTTCATTGCTCATAATTTAAAAAACCCCCTATTATTTTTTCATGGTACCGGTTTCCTGGAATCTTTCATGCCAGGAAAGTGCTTCAGTGAGAATATGAGGAGTGTGGGCCTGTTTGGTCTCTTTCAAAGCTCTCTCATAATAATCCATCAGCATTGGCTTGTAGTCAGGATGTGCACAGTTCTCAATGATAACCTTTGCTCTCTGACGAGGAGACAAACCACGCAGGTCTGCCAAACCCTGCTCGGTAACAATAATATCAACATCATGCTCAGTGTGGTCAATATGAGAGCACATAGGCACGATAGAAGAAATTGCGCCACCTTTGGCAGTGGAAACTGTAAAGAATACAGTCAGGTAAGCATTACGGGCGAAGTCGCCGGAGCCGCCAATACCATTCATCATCTTGGAGCCCATGATGTGAGTGGAATTAACATTGCCGTAGATATCGCACTCAATAGCGGTATTCATAGCTATAATACCAATACGACGTGCAATCTCAGGGCTGTTAGCAACCTCCTGCGGACGCAGTACGATATGCTTTCTGTATTCCTTGATATTCTTGTAGAAACGCTCCAATCCCTCTGGAGATGGGCTTAAAGCAGTACCGGAAGCAAAGGACAGCTTGCCTGCATCAATCAGGTCAAACATACCATCCTGAATAACTTCGGTAAATACTGTCAAATCCTTCAAATCGGAATCAACAAAACCGCTGATAACTGCATTGGCTACTGCACCTACACCAGACTGCAATGGCAGCAGATTCTTTGGCATACGGCCAGCAGCAACCTCCTTGTGGAGAAGCTCAATGAAATTCTGAGACATCTTGCGGGAATTCTCATCAATCTCACCCAATGCACGAGTATGATCTGGAATATCGCAAGGTACGATAAACTTAATCTTATCAGGTGTGCATGGAATATAAGGTGTGCCGATTCTGTCATTTGGCTTTACAATTGGAATTGGCAGACGATTTGGAGGATCAAGAGGTACATAAACATCGTGCATGCCCTCCAGCTCCATAGGCTGAGTGGTGTTAACCTCTACAATAACTACATCTGCAGTCTCCACATAGGATGCACTGTTACCCATAGAGGTGGTAGGAATAATATTACCCTCCTCAGTAATAGCACAAGCCTCTACAATGGCTACATCAATTTTGCCACCAAGGAAGCCGTAACGAGCCAACTGAGCAGACTCGGACAGATGCAGATCGCAATAATCAATCTTGCCGCTGTTAATGGCGTTTCTCATATCCTTGTTGGTCTGGTATGGCATACGGAACTTAATACCATTGGCTCTTGCCAGTGCACCATCCTCTTCGTCGCCGGTGGATGCACCTGTCCAGAGATTAATCTGGAAATGTTCCTTCTCCATACGGGCTGCCAAGGCCATTGGAACTGCCTTTGGATAGCCGGATGGGGTGAAGCCGCTGGTACCAACATTCATGCCTGGCTTAATGAAAGCAGCTGCCTCTTCTGCAGTTACGATCTTTGCCTGTAATTCTTTGTTGCGTACACGATTGAGAATATCAATCATCAAAAATCTCCCCCTGTATATACCTAAAATCTGCTATGAATTTTATGCCGATGACTAAGGCTGCTCAGTTTATAACTAAAAGTTATCGTCTCATCAAGGACAAGTTATCATAAAATTCATAGTACATATTAACCTTATTTAAAAGGATACCACTATACACAAATTCAGTCAAGTAGTGGTTTTGCTGATAGTTTTATGGTTTTTGAACATTTGTAAAAATGTATTTACCCACTGAAATAATGTATTGTACCGATGTACTTTATCTTATTTTATATTGCAAATTTATGCATTACAAAACTTACTATAACTCACAGTAATTGATTGAACCAACTTACACAAATATTATACCACAAATTCAAAATTTGTACTAATCTGTAGAGAAAAATTCTTATTCTTTCTCATTATATGTATGACAAATTTATTTCCCGTGAAATTTTGGCAAAAAAAAACTTCTCATTTCTGAGAAGTTCTGATTGCAAATGGTCGGAGCGACAGGATTCGAACCTACGACCCCCTGGTCCCAAGCCAGGTGCTCTACCAAACTGAGCTACGCCCCGATTTTAACTTCGTCTCGCGCCATCATACTTCATTATTTCATCGTCGTACTGATGCGAAACACAAGCAAGCTATATATGAAATCGTTGTTGTCAAAAAATGGTGCGACTGGAGGGATTCGAACCCCCGACCCACGGCTTAGAAGGCCGTTGCTCTATCCAACTGAGCTACAGACGCGAAAAGTGGTCGGAGCGACAGGATTCGAACCTACGACCCCCTGGTCCCAAGCCAGGTGCTCTACCAAACTGAGCTACGCCCCGACAACGCAAGAAATATTATGCCACATCTTTCAAACTCTGTCAAGCATTTTTTTGCTTTTTTCAAAATTCGTCTTTAGCTCTTTCCTGCACAACATTGGTAATTATAACACTATCATCTCAAAAATGCAAGCATTTATTCAATAATTTTTTGTAATTTTTCTCTAACAGCCATAATTTCTTCCCAGGTGGTCAAGGCATGGTCTGGCATTCTACCTGCTCTAAACTCCTCCACAATGCTTATGACTAAATCATATACCGGGGTAATCCCCATATTGGCACTAATACCCTTTAAGTCATGAGCTGCCCCAAAAGCCGCCTTCACATCACCAGCCTTGATAGCTTCACCCAATTCCCCAAAGGATTCATCATGTATATATTTTGTAAAGCATTTTCCGTAAAAATCCTCATTATTCAAAAACCTGCCCATGGACTCATTCACCTTACAGCCATAATCGGTAAGTTTATCTATAAGAGCTGACATTACCCGCACCTCCAGAAATTTACCCCATGCTAACGGGTGCTAAGGCTTCCTCCTCTTAGGAGGAAGTTAAGCACCCGTAAAGCTCTGGATTTATTCGACTAAATTCAGTGGGAGTCTAAAGCTCCCACTGAATAAGTCTCATTTTACTTTATCTACATTCTAACAAGATTTTTACTGATTAGCAATATCCTCAAACGCATAAAAGACATCAATTACATCCAGAAATGCTCCATCAAAGCCAGCTGCCAATATCTGGTCCAAATAGGACTGAGGACTTCCCATCAGCATCTTCTGCCAATCCTTACTCCAATATCTAACTCTATAATTGCCTTCCCAATCACCATTGGCAATCCACATCCAGTCAGGAGGATTTGTTTTCCACTTAGGCTGCCAATAAGGACGATAATCCTCTGCCTCCCCTACACTCATATAGGAAGCTACCAGACGTCTGCTGCCACCTGGCTTGTATTGCAGCCTAGCCACATCCTGAGGTGTCAACATGGAGTCCCCATAATAAGCATCTATAATGAGCAAATCATAATTGCTGGCTGCCAAACTAGCAATATAAGACTCCTTAGAGGAAAATGCTTCTGGATTTAACAGTACCAAATAGTTTTTGGCCTGAGACAGCTCTGTGCAGGCCCTATCATTGTTATTATTAGGTGCTTCCTTAGGCAATCTATCCAAATCCCTGCGGGCAGATACCCAACCCAAATAGCCATAATCCCTATCCTCACGATAGGATTTCTGAGTTTCTGGCTTTTCTCGACAGTAATCCAAAACCAAAGGTACTACCCCAGATTTTTTGGCCTCTGCCAATAAATCATGGAAAATTTCCTGATCCTCTACAGGGGTAGGATTATCCATAGCCATATCCCAGCCATAATTTACAGACTCAACCATTACACCATCCAAATGGGCTTTCATCTTGTCGCAATCCTCCTCAGGAAACATTTCATTGCTTTCCATCAGGCCAGCTCCACCATTGGCTATAATGAAAAAATCTCCCTTGCCATGTTCTTGTCCATATTCCTTAATATCACAAATAAGATTGCCCATTTCCTGACGGTAAGCAATCTCCTCCTTATTACTGTTATTGGCGGCAGCAATATTGTGATAAGTATACAGCCCTGCCAGAGAAGCAACAATTCCGGCAGCAGCCAGCAAAATTTTTATGTTCATTTAAAAGCTCCTATTGTAATTCAGCATAACACCCCAGCTGCGATAGTTGGCATCTCCCTGCTGTCGCAATATTCCCCGCTCCATATCCAGGGACAAGCTGTTTTTATCATCCATACGCCAATCATAGCCAAGAGAAACAGAAAACCTCCGCCCAGAGGCACTGATAAGCCTAGTCAAAGGATCATAGCTCTCTCCATCTGCTCGCAGCCAATTGGCAAACAATCTCAGCTGTCTTTTACTATCAAATTGGTGAAAATACCCCGCACCATAATACAGCCGATGAACACCTGAGCCAGGAGCCAAACCATTATCATAGGCTGTACCACCATCAAAGGTCCAGGCGCCATAGGCTCCCCAGGAATCCTTTGGTGTAAACCAGCTGCGATAATACCCCCGCAGCCCAAGGCCATCACCCTCGGTAAAGCTATAATCATTAGCTGTGCCACTAATAGAGGATTTATCACTATTATTCGTATATTGGAATTTCAACATATAATGAGTTTTCTTATCTGTATGCAAATATTCCAGCTCATTAGTCCATTGATTACCGGGATGCGTATTCCCAGTCAGACCATCATAGTCCTCCTCATAAGCTCCTCGGAAGGAATAGGAGCCTCGCCAGGTCATACTGGTATATTTATCCAAATGGCGAACGACTTCCAGGCGAGGGGTAAAATTCCAGCCCTCTCCCAGTCTAGAAACCCTAGCCAGATAATCAGGCACCACAGCATTATTATTTGTCCGGCTGCTTCCTGTAGGCAGATTAACCTCCAAGCCATAACGCACATCATAAACAGGATGCTTATTGGTATACATAGCTGTCAAAGAAGTATCCGTCACCCCTGACATCTCTCCTCCAGCCAAGCCTGTATTGGACATAACATAGGCATTGCTTAAAGAAAAATCATAGTGATTCTTGCTCCAATAAAAGGAATTACCACTGTAGAGCTGATGACCGCTGCATCCCTCCGGTCCCTGCCAGCTATAATATTCCAGGCTCTTTTGTGCCCCCATACCTTCACCAAAATGCAAAAGGCCAAAGCGAGCCAAGTCCTCATCCTTATGAGCCTCATCCAAATCTACTACAGCCTGTTGTCTATTGGTGATAGCTTCATCTTTCTCCTGAGTGCAAATCTTGACATCTTGAATGCAATCCAGTAAATCCTGCTTATTTTGAGCCAACTCTATCTGCAGCTCTATAACATTCTGTCTAGCATCAGCCTCTGCCTCCTCAGCCTCCAGCTGCTGTGCCTTCAACTCATCCAGATACTCACTAACAGAATCGAAATATTCTCTAGCTTCCTCTACCTCTCTGTCCAGCTCAGCCATTCTCTCCCAATAGGCATCCTGTTCAGCCTGAGCCTCAGCAGCATCGTAGCCACCTCCCTCACCGCTGAATCTAGCCTCAATCTCTGGCAGGCGATTACTTTCATAGCCTACCTCCGCCCAGGCCTCCTGAATCCATTGAGCCCGCTGTTCATCACTAGCTGTCCAGCCACCACCAGCCCCTGCACTATAGGGCTGGTCTAAAGCAGCTGCTTCCTGCACATCCACACATTGCTGCAGCTGGGCCTGAGCCTCATACCATGTAGGTAGATAGTCTGCCACAGCTTGCTGGCTGGCAATAGCCTGCTGTGTCAACTCTATACGATTCGCCCTTGCCTCCGTTAGTTCCTTTTCTGTTTCTGCCAAAACTTCCTCTGCCTGCTGCTGGTTGTCCTGAGCCTGCAAAAGATTCTCCTCTGCATCCCGACAGGTCTGGATAGCTTCATCCAAATACTGCTGAGCCAAAGCTACATTGTTGACAGCATCTACCACCCAATCCTTAGCTGCATCATAAGCATTAATGCTTTCCAAGCTATCCTGCATATAATCAAAATCATTATTAATATCCTGTAATACATTCAGCGCAGCATTAGACTGCTGGGGAACACTTACCGCCAAGCTTCCCAAAACAGCAGCTGCAGCTTTTTGACGATTGTGACTGGCTTGCCTGCGCTGCTGCAGTAACAAACGGCGTTGCCGAATTCTGGACATTCGCATTATGTTTTCCTCCTTTCCTCAGTTTAATTTATCCCCATACAGATAAGCTGCCAATTTGGTAAAAATACCATTAGTGTGTTCAAAGATCACCGGCCTGCTGCAAAATACAAAATAATTAATTCTCTGACAAAAATATTGTAACCGCCAAATAGCCACAGCACAAGCCAGCACAGCTGCTAGGAAAAAGGTAAAGCCATAGCTTATCTCTCCCACCATCTGTCCTGCTATGCCAAATACCAGATTTGCCAGCAGGAAACTGCCTGTTATAATCAAAGCACCATGCTGATCCTCCAAATAGAGAAGCAGGGTATATACCACCTGCAGGATGCCACAGAAAAATGCCCCTATAACCAAAAGACGATAGATATTTACATCCTGATAAGCCATTCCTCCCAAAGTCAGAAAATAACTGCCCAAGGCCAGGAAAATCAAAGAAAATACCAACTGGAACTCCATGATATTCTTAAACTCTGTCCATAGGGTATAAAGCAAATCTTTCCGGGAATCATCCACCTCTTTAAAATTACCTTTTTGCGTAATATAGGTAAAATATATGGCATATTGCTCATAAAATTTCAGCTCCATAGAAACCACAAACATAATCATAATCGGCAGGATGGACAAAAAGGCATAGAAAGTAATTACATCATACCTTGGGGAATAAAGATACGTACCTGCCACCATAACTCCCCAGGAGCTGTTCCAAACAATAAAATTTGCCACATAGATAGACAAGGTATAAAAAATTATCAGCAGAAACAGCTTGTAATGCTGTTCAAAATATGGCAAAAACTCAAAATTCATAGCATGGGATGGATAACCAAAATACCTGACAATCTGCACCATAAAGCACAAATCCAAAATACCTACTCCTATACACATAGAAAGCATGGTGCCCTCCACAGGAGCCATAAAACCATATTGCAGATTCAGCCAGGTAAGGACAATGCTTATAGCCGCTCCCGCAAAATAACTGACAAATATGGATTTATAATCCTTGAGAGCTGTTAAATATACCATTTGCAGCCACATGGCTATCATTTCTGCAAAGAAGGTATAGGTTATCAGCTTCAGATGCAAGGGCAGAGGCTTATCCCAATAAAACAGCAGGGCAGCCACTGCCCCTGCCAGCTGAGCCATAAAAATTATTCCATAGCAGGAACCGGATACATTATCATATTCCCCTTCATACAAACAATCTGCCAGATATCTGGTTATGATAATAGAAAAACCACAGGAAATCAACTGGGAAAATACAAAGGGATAAATAACAGAGGAAACATATAGCTGGCTGTTATTTACATCAATGCTATAGCGAAGAAATAAAAGCTGAATAGCCAAAACCATAGTGGTCAGCAAGGCAAAGGGGCCTGCTGTAATCACCGCAGAATAGCCATAGGCCATGGCGTGACCAGTCAGAGTACGGCGATTAAAAAGTTTTTTCAGCTCAAAGCCAATTCCTGCCATTTATTTCTCAGCTCCTTCCAATTGCTGGAATATCTTTCGATACGAATCAATGAAATATTCATAGGTATAGCCATTTTTTACCCGCTGCCAACCTACCTGGCCCATTTTGCGCCTTAAAGGGAAATTTTTGCCCAAGCGGATAATCTCCTTGGCCATCTGCTCATAATCCATAGGAGCCACCACTGCTCCTGCCGGCCCCAAATCATCATTAGAGCCACCATATATCAGCTCTCGACAGCAGCCCACATCTGTGGTAACAAAAGGCCGTCTGGCGGCCTGTCCCTCCAATACCGCCAGAGGCTGTCCCTCACTGATACTGGACAATAATACAATATCCAGCTGAGGGAATACCTCTGCCACATTTACAGAGCCAGTAAACTCCACATTTTTCAGCTTTAGGGTTTCCACTGTTTGAAGGCACATTTTATAATAATCCGGGTCCTCAGCATAAGGCCCAATTACCTTAAGGCAGGCATCTGGAAAAACCTGCTGCACCAGAAGAAAGGCTCGCAACATGGTAACAATATCCTTAATAGGCACCACCCGCACTACCCCTCCAATAACCAACGGACCATCATGATCTGTAAGCTCCGGTATATGGGCAAATCTTTCCATACGGATACCATTAGGCACAATGCGGATTTTATCAGGATGACAGCCCAGCTCCTGCTCAATAATAGCATTGCGCTCAAACAGGGTTACCACCATGTTAGCAGCTGTATAGGCCAGCTTAGCAATATTATAAAAATACTGTATCCAGACAGATTTAAAATCTCCCTTGGCCCAGCCACATTTGACAATTTCTGTTTCTCTTTCCCGGGAATAAATACCATGTTCCGTAATCAAGAATGGCTTATGATACATTTTGGCCGCAATACTGCCAATAATACCACAGTATCCAGTTGCCACGGTATGATATAAATCAGCCTGTGGCAAAGGATGATGGAAAAAATAAAACAAAGGCAAAAGCATGGACCTCATGGTCCAGAAAAAATCTGTAAAGGGCAGATAGCTGTATTTATCCGCATAAACCTGACTAATAATATCAAAAAAATCACTACTCATAAAAATGGTCAAAGGATTTTTCTTGTGCTTTGCCTGAGAAAACATATTGACAATACTTTCTATATCAATGGGCTTTTCTCCCACCACCAAATCATATAAGCACTGTCTTTCCTGTTCATTGAGAATATTCTCCTGCAGCTTAGGTGAATGACAGCTCAAAATCTCATCCAGAAAAACCTCCTGAATGCCTACCACATTGGCAGGGAATTTGTATTTAAACTTACCTCTATCACGAGAATCTGCCCCAATAGCATAAATAAAAAATTCATATTCAGGCAATCCCTCCATCAGCATCTGAAGCCAGGAGGAAACACCTCCTACGACATAGGGATAGGCCCCCTCTACCAGCATGCATATTCTCATTATTCTTCACCCGCCCATTTGATTTCAAAATCTCCATCCGTCATAGTCAGCACATAGGCATTTGCCTGAATCCTTTTGGCACTGCCTCCGGTTACAGAGCCTATTTCCTTATCAGTACGCAAAATAAAGGTTAGTGGCTTCTGGAAGTTAGAAGCGTTAATCTTGATGCCCTCCTTACTCCTTGTTAAGCTATAATCCATCTGAACATAATCTTGCAGCTTTTCATAGGCCTCAGTAGCTGTAACTGGCTCCAGCCAGCCAAATCTATTCTGCAGTTCTGACAAAAGATCCGTCATGCCCTGCTTCATAATAGCCCAGGTCAAATTTTCACTTTCCTCATAGAAAATTTCATCAGGATGGACAAAATGAGAAAATACACCATTATAATTTAAAACATTATAGGCCTCCCAGATTTCCTCCTGGCTAGGGGCATAACCAGAGGAAGCGCGAGGTATCTCGCTGGTGCCATCACTATTCAACTGGAAATTCTGGAAATATTCCTTGGCTGTAGCCAATCCTTCCCACAAGGAAGAATATACTTTTATATCTGTAAAGACATTTTTAACGGCTGCCTTGCCCTCTGGGCTAAGAATATTAGATGGAGGTACATAGGCATGAATTTCATAGCCTGGATATACATCCTCAATATAGCGCTTTAACTCTCTAAGGGATTCCTCCATATCAGCCTGACTTTCCCAAGTGGCATAGCCCAGCTTATCCTGTCCATAGCCAGCAGGAGCCAGGGACTGATGGTTATAGCCATGAATACCCAGCTCACCGCCAGCCTTCAACAGCTCTCTGCCATAGGCAATCAGACTATTGCGAGCCGCTCCATTGTCCAAAGGCTTAAATGGCCCCTTTACCTGATCCCCATAGGATTCAATAATCAAGCCTGTATACTTAACATTATATTTTTCTCCGTTATTCAGCATCTCAGGCCACCAAAGACGACGATAAAAATCCGAGGTATTATAGCCTGTTTCCTGATATATTTTGTCAAAATTTCCTTCTGGTACAGGAGAGGGAAAATCATCTATATAGAACAATTTTATATTCATCACTGGATAAATATAGTCCTCATTCAACTGACTAAGAATAGCTGTATATGTACCATAATTATTCTTGTCGTCTCTCTCCCGACTATTGCAGACAATATATTTTCCCTGACCGCTATTATGGCTCCAGATAATAGGATGTCCATCCTGAGATGTAACCTCTGGCACTGCATCCCCTGTCAGCTGTACATCTGTCACCCCAGTCATATAGCTAGTAGAATCAAAGCCATAGCCCTGCAATCCCAGGAACATATCTCCCAGCACACGAACACCAGGCACAGAAATTTCCTGCCCGATAGAAGCTATGCCTAATTTAGCTGTCATATCCTCCGGCAACAGCTCTCCCTGCAGATTACGCAAAATAGCCGCCCGGCCACCCTGCTCAACATACCCTGCCACAGCAGACATACCTGCTATGCTTTTCAGTCTGTTGGTAGCAATAATTACCCCCTGGCATTTGTTGTCAATCGCCACTGGCTGATAAAAAGGTATGGTCTGAACAGTTTTTTTCTGGTCACGAATAATTTTCTCTACAATATGCCTGCTTAGCACACTTTGCACATCTGCCGGATCATAAATCAGCAAATAATTCTCCTTGGCAGCCTTTGAATTTTCCATATCCTGCCAAATATTTCCTGCCTGAATATTGTTCTGCCAGGAATTAAGATGCAAGAAGGCATCCATTCTATTAATCTGAAAAAATACCCCCAGCAGGGCGGTGATAATAAATACACTCCAGATTTCTTTCTTAAAATTATCCATGGGAAATACCTCCCCAATAACGCACCAACTCTAATGCGTGCAATGATAATTCTCCCGGAATAGCCTTTAATTCATTGAGCTTTTCCTCCATTTTAGCCGGCTGCCGCATATGGAAATATAATTTTATGTATTCCAAATAAGGCTCCTCCCGGTCTGGATAAGCCTGCTGAAAACTTTCACAGGCTTCCTGAGCCTTGGTATAATTTTCCAATATTATCTCCTTGCGGATTTTTTCCTGCAAAAATTCCACTTCATCAGGATATGCCTGCAAAAGACGATCCAGTAGGGCTACATATTGCTCAGTACGATTCTTTTTGGTAATATTATCCACAAATTCCTGTTCCAGATAATCCTTTAGCAGATAGGCATACTCTCTCTGCAGCTCCATATTATCCTTATCCTGAAGCAGCTTACCTTCCACCTTGCTGATTTTATTTTCCAGCTCCTCAATATGACCAGAAATCATGGACACGGCATAATAAGCAATTTCCCGATCCTGATCATAGGTGGCCATTTTCAGAACTCTTGGATTTTCCAAAACATTCTGCTTAACTGCATCCAAAAAAACCTTGCGCTTAGCACTAACATCATCTACCAAGTAGGTGTCATGCAAGGGAATAACATTTTCATCATAGCTAATCATATTGGTAAATACATTGTTTTGGTTCATTAGCTTGTGAGGATCTATATGACACTGAAAGGGCTTTATTCCCTTGATAATTCTTGCTCCCACTACCAGCACAAAGCCTGCCACTGGCATAAGGAATACTATCAAGGCCTCCGTAGCTCCCTGAATAGCATCCCCTTGTCTGCGAGCGTACAAATAGGCAGCCAGCACCATAATCAGATGGCACCCTGCCATTGGCCAAAGCCATCCATCCATCCTAAACCAGCTCCCTAATATCCTTGATTTCTATACCACGATGCTGCAAACGCTGCTTAACCAGCTGCAAGCCATATTCGTCTGTATCATGCAGCAGCAGATAGACATTGCCATCCATAATGCCCACTGTATCCTCCTGACGAATAGAGCCACTAAGACGATTATCCAGCTCCTGATAATTAACATTTTCTGTTCCCAGCTCCAGCAGTACATTATGCACATCATGCTGCAGCTGTGCTCTTTCCTTAATGCCAGCCAGATGTCTGGCAAATTCTTCCTCCTGCATAATTCTGGTATCTGCCACAAATCTCTTACTCTGAATACCATTCTCATAGACATAGGCTTTGCCCATAGCCATGGAAATCAAGCGAGCCGTTACAGACAACAGATTTTGCTGATAAATACTCCACTGGTCAAAATCCATACCATAAATCTCAATAATGGCAATAACCTGACCGTTATAAATAATAGGTGCGGCCAAATCAGGCAGATTCAGCTGCAGACCATGATTGACGAAAAGATGGTGATTCTCCAGCATATTTCCAATATAGGCATTTTCCTCAGTCTTACGGGAATGAGGCAATTGTCTGGTTTTATCTCCCAAACGCACCTTTTGGCGCAAATAGTATTGATCCTTGCCCATAACATATATGGCAATATTATTGGCTCCCATAATCTTGCTGGTAATAACTGCCGCCTGGGTAAAGATATTCTCCACCTGTACTGTATCCAACTGTTGAATAATACCGTATAGCCAGCCAATACTATCATCAGAATTAACAATCTGATAATAAAGCTTGTCCTTAATCTCAATAGATTTTTCATAATTTTTCTGCAGGAAGCCATAGCGCTGATACATATGGTCCAGCTTATATCCCATAGATTCCAGCTTTCCCTGCCAGCTATCTGCCACATAGCCGGTGAAAACACCTAAAAACAGATAGGTGGAATAATGAAAAAGATTCTCTGGAATATATAATATGCTGGCAATTTCCCCATGACTATTCAAAAAGCCCCAGGTAAGCAATGCTATACAGGGCAATACTGCTGGCATAGACTGCTTTTTGCCATAGATAATGCCCATGATAATAATGTAAATATAGCAAATATCCAAGCCTGTACCCTGATTAACCGGAGTGCCTCCCTGCAAAATGCTAATAAACAGCACTACCAGAAAAAGGCCTATATTTTCTAAATAAGGCCTGATTTTAGGTAAGTATTTAGTTTTCCAGCTCTCCTCCGCATGTTCAACAGTCTCTGCCGAGCCAGCAATACTTTTGTAAACCGGCTTTAGCATTTCCAGCACAGGATATTTGGTCTTTAGAACAAAATAGTAAGTATTTTCCTCATCTGCCTGCCAGCTGTTGGCAACAAAGAAATCCTCTCCTTTGCCAGCCACTTCTATCTGAGGCAATTGAGCAAAGCCGTTTACAGTCAACACAATCTGGGTAAAGCTGACTTTTTCCTGAGATTCCACCACAATACGGCTGTTATTTATTTTTTTCTGCAAAATGGAAAACAAGGCATAAGCCGCATCCTTGGCATAAAGCACCGAGGCAGGCTCTGTATCTGAACCAGCCAAATAAAAATCTTTCTTTTCCCAAGCTGCCGTCAGTAATCTGGCAATAGTGCCTTCCTCTGGCTGCTGTCCCTGACCAAATACCTCTGGCATATGAACTACGCTAACATTTTGCTGATGGGTTTTGCCCCATGCCAACACAAAATCCTCGTAGCATCTCTGAACTGACAATCCTCTAGTAACATAAAGGAAATGCTCTATCTTGTGGGTTCTTATATCCTCCAATACCCTGGAAAGATCCCCCTCCTCCTTGCCATATGAGAAATACATTACGGCACTAGGATTGTAGAGATTGAAGCTCTCCTCCTGATAATCAGAGGTATCCCATCCCTCCTTGTTCAGGCAGTTTCGCAAAAAATCCGCAAGAAAACCAGGCCTGCCGGCCATAAGGACATTCTTCCTAAACTGTTTTATATTTTTCTCCATAATCATACCCTAACCCATATAAAAAATTCACTCACACTTTAATTGTAATATTATTTCTCTATCAGATAAATAGGACTATAGATGGAGAATATTGTCACAATTGTAGCAAATAGATTTATCTCCACCACAAAAAAGCAAGGAGCCGTGAAAATATATTCACAGCTCCTTGCCGGAGGAAGGGAAAAAAGTAATACTCAAAATTGAGTAAGGAAAGGGCTATTTAATTACTGGATATCAACCATCTCAATGCCAAACATGGTGGCCAAATCCACAATCTGCTGCTGAGTAATGGTAAAGCTCAATACAGTATGATGCTCACCGCCAGCCTTAATCCACTCAGTAGAGCCTTTCTTCAGACCACACTTAGGAGTCCAAAGCTGCTTAGCTACTGGCAGATGTGGAGTCTCAGCCTCTGGCTTGCGGCAATCAACTGGATAGCTAATCAGACGGAAGCCATCTCTGAAATCTGCAATGGTAACATCAATACCATCACCTTCGGCACCGGTAAATACCAAACGGGCAGGATCATCCTTGTCACCAATGCCCAATGGATGAACCTCTACTCTAGGCTTATCGCTGGCAATAGTAGGATCTACCTCCAGCATATGGGCACCCAGAATTGCTTCATGGCCTTTACGCAAATCCAGAGTATAGTCCTCCATGAATACAGTACGGTCATTATGAGACATAACCTTCAGCAATCTGGTCAAGGCAGCCAGCTTCCAATCGCCCTCGGCGCCAAAGCCATAGCCATCACGCATTAACAGCTGAGCAGCCAAGCCTGGCAGCTCCTCCAAGCCCAACAAGGTCTGGAAATTGGTGCAGAAAGCATTGTAGCCATTATCCTCCAGGAACTTCTTAATGGCAATATACTCTCTCAGCTGATAACGGACACAGTGCTCAAAATGCTCCTGAGTGTTGTGGCCTGGATTCAGGGTATATGCCTCTGCCAGCTTGGCATATTCTGCATCAATATCAGCTTCAGCCACAGCGTCCACATAGGCAACCAAATCCCCTACAGGATAATAATCTACAGTCCAGCCCAGCTTAATCTGAGCCTCTACCTTGTCACCCTCAGTGCAGGCAACATCACGCATAGTATCACCAAAGCGACAAACACGAATATTAAAGCTTTCGTTGTAGGCTACAGCCACATCCTGCCAAGCAGCGATTTCAGCAGTAGTCTCCTCATCCTGCCAATGACCATAAACAATCTTGTTGTTCAGCTTCAATCTGGAATTGATATAGCCGTATTCTCTGTCACCATGAGCACTCTGGTGGAGATTCATATAATCAAAATCTATGGTGTCATAAGGAATCTTATTAAGATACTGAGTAGCCAAGTGGAGCAAAGGCTTCTGCAGCAGCTTGGTACCACGAATCCAGTTTTTAGCTGGGGAGAAGGTATGAGCCCAAACCATAACACCAGCTACATTGTCATTGTAATTCGCATCCTTCATGAACTGAGTAATACCGTCGGCAGTGGTCATAACCCCTTTGAATACGATTTTGTAAGGCAGCTTGCCAGTGCCATTGAGATAACCAGCAATTTCCTTGGTGTTCTTCTCTACAGCCTTCAATGCTTCCTCACCATAAAGATGCTGACTTCCTGCTACAAACCAAAACTCATAATCCTTTACATTTAACATTTTGTTTTCGCCCCTTTGTTTCTACGAATTTTTCCTTTATTTTTAACTGTAAAATTTGTTAACAGATTTTATTCATCTACAAATGCTTTGCCAGCAGCATTCTCTACCTCAATACCAGCCTGGAACCGCTTGATAAAGCTGCGGCATCCCTCTACCCCCTCTGGCTGTGGTGCCAAGGTAGTAGCAGAAGCATCCTTAAATACCTTTTCATCCAGGAAATCTGCCAAAGCCACGGTGTCATCACAGAATTTGGTATATACAGCCAATACAGCCATACCCCAAGGACCACCCTCGCCAGCGCTATCCATAATGGTAATAGGAATTTCCAAGGCATTAGCCAATACCTGCTGACCAATAACCGGAGTTTTGAACAAGCCACCCTGAGCCAGCATGACATCAGTCTTGACATGCTCCTCATTAATCAGCACATCCATACCTATTTTCAAGGTAGCAAAGGCTGAATAAAGCTGAGCCAACATGAAATTGCCCAGATTCATTTTGCTATGAGGAGTGCGAACAAACATAGGCCGTCCAGCCTGAGTATCTGTAATATTCTCACCAGACAGGAAGCTATAGTTTACCAAGCCCCCAGCATCAGCAGCTGCTTCCTTAACCTGATTGAACAACACGCTATACAGAGTATCTGGTGCTACCTCTACCCCCAATGCCTTGGCAAATTCACCAAATAAGCCTGCCCAGGCATTAATATCTGAGGAACAATTGTTAACGTGCACCATAGCTACTGGTGCACCGTCAGGTGTGGTAACAATATCAATATCTCTGTGTACTGCCTTTAATGGCTCCTCCAAAACATTCATGGAGAAAGCAGATGTACCTACAGAAATATTACCAGTGCGTTTTCTTACACTGTTGGTGCCTACCATACCTGTACCTGCATCACCCTCTGGTGGTGCCATAGTTGCTCCAGCCTCCAACACACCAGTTGGATCCAACAGCCTTGCACCAGCTTCAGTCAAGATACCGGCAACCTTGCCTGCTGGCAAAACTGCTGGCAAAATATTCTCCAGCTTCCAAGGCAGATTACGGATATTTTCCAATTCATCAAATTTCTTTAACATATCCTTATCGTAGGAAGCAATATTTTCATCTATGGGGAACATACCAGAAGCATCGCCAATACCCAATACCTTCTCACCGCACAGCTGCCAATGAATATAGCCAGCCAAGGTTGTGAAGAACTTGATTTCAGGTACATGAGGCTCCTTGTTCAGCACAGCCTGATAAATATGAGCCACACTCCATCTCTGAGGAATGTTGAATTCCAAAGCCTTGGTCAGGTAATCTGCTGCTTCGCCAGTAATATTGTTGCGCCAGGTTCTAAATGGCACCAGCAGCTCATCCTTGGCATCAAAAGCCAGATAGCCATGCATCATGGCACTAATGCCGATGGAGCCGATTCTCTTTAGCTCCACATCATATTTGGTCTTTACCTCCTGAGCCAGATTGGCAAAGCAGGTCTGCACACCTTTCCAGGCCTCAGCCAAATCATAGGTCCATACCCCATTCTCCAGCTTGTTCTCCCAGCCATAGCTGCCTACGGCAATGGTTTCAATCTCTGAGGTTAACAGCACTCCCTTAATACGAGTAGAGCCTAACTCTATGCCCAGGGCTGTTTCTCCGTTAACGATTTTTTCCCTGATATTTTCTACTGTCAAGATAGTCCCCTCCTTACCTTGCTTGCAAAATTACTTTTTCTTTTGACCATAATAAGCATTAGGGCCGTGCTTCCGCATAAAATGCTTGTCTAACAAAACCTGTGGCATAGCATCCCTATCCCCTGTTAACATCTGGGTGTGGAAAGCCATCATAGCTACCTCCTCCAGGACTACCGCATTGTGTACGGCGTTAAAAGGATCCGTACCCCAGGTAAATGGACCATGATTCTTTACCAGCACAGCAGGTACATGATCTGGATCGATACCATACTTCTTGAATCTTTCCACAATCACTCTGCCAGTTTCATATTCATATTCACCCTGAATCTCCTCTGTTGTCATATCTCTGGTACATGGAATCTCTCCATAGAAATAATCTGCCTGAGTGGTGCCATAAGCCCGCACACCCTGACCAGCCTGGGCAAAGGTAGTAGCCCAACGGGAATGAGTGTGAACCACGCCGCCAATATTAGGAAATTCCTTATAAAGAACTCTGTGAGTTTCTGTATCGGAAGAAGGATTCAGTTCCCCTTCAACCTTGTTGCCATCCAAATCTACAACCACCATATCCTCTGGCTTCATAACATCGTATTCCACCCCAGATGGCTTAATGACAAACAAGCCTGACTCCCGGTCAATACCGGAAACATTGCCCCATGTAAAGGTAATCAGTCCATGTTTTGGCAGCAGCATATTTGCTTCATAGACCTTTTGCTTCAATTCTTCTAACACAGTTGTTTCCTCCTTCTATATAAAAACCATTTTTAACTATTTTCTTCCAAGGAGCTCTTAGCTGTAAGCTTGCTCTTGTGCTCGGTAATGAAGGCCTGCATGATAATGAATACACACAGCAGAGCACCTACCACAATCTTGGTCCACCAAGCAGACAGGGTTCCCTGAAAACTGATAAATGTCAGGATAACGCCCTGAATCAATACACCAAATAGTGCGCCTGGAATAAAACCTACACCGCCAGTCAACAATGTGCCTCCAATAACAGAGGAAGCAATTGCATCCATTTCCATGCCCATACCATGCAGATTATAGCCAGTCAACATCATCAGAGCATAAGCTATACCACCAAGAGCGGAACAAAAACCACTAATGGTATATACACTTACCTTAGTTTTAAATACAGGCAGGCCCATCAGTGAAGCTGAAGACTCGCTGCCACCTAGTGCGTAGATATTACGGCCAAATCTTGTAAAGCCCAGTACCACCGCTGCCACAATCAAAGCAATAATGGCAATAATAACACCCATAGATACAAATCCTGCTCCCACTGACAGTCTAAAATCTGCCATAGCCACAAAGGTAGGATTCGTAATATTGATAGTTTCTCTGGATATAACCGCTGTCATACCTCGACAGAACAACATACCAGCCAAGGTGATAATAAAGGGCTGCAAATCGAATTTAGCGATTAGATATCCCTGAATTGCCCCAAAGGCTGTTCCCATTAATAGCACCAAGGCTATAGCAGCAAATACTGATATGCCAGTGTTTGCCAAAAGCCAAGCTAATACCATACAGGTCAAAGCCAGCACTGCACCTACAGACAGGTCAATACCGCCTATTAGCAGAGTGAAGGTAATACCGATGGTTACAATAATCAAGGCTGCATTATCAATAAAGAGATTCAAAAATACCTGTGGCTTCATAAATCCCTTATACATACCAATACCTACGCCATAAAGGATGGCAAAAAGTATTACGGTTACAAAAAAGGAAAAATACTTGGAAGCAATCAACTCACTTATCTTCTTTTTCATGCCTTGTTCACCGCCTTTGCATCAGCTGTCACAGCCTTGGCACTGCGGCCGCTCTTCCACTTATCAAACAAATCTCTAGCCTTTTTAGACTGAATCAGGCAGATAGCAATAACCGCAATTGCCTTAACTACTGGCAGCTGGTCAGCAGATACGCCCAAGGCATACAGGGTTGTAGTCAAGGTCTGAATTGTAACAGCACCTATAACTGAACCACCCAGATAGAATTTACCACCGGAAAGCAAAGTACCACCCAAAGCAACAGCCAGAATGGCATCCATTTCCATATTCAAGCCTGCGTTATTGGCATCAGCTGCCTTTATCAAAGAGCTTTCAATCAAACCAGTTACACCAGCACAGAAACCAGAGAAAGCATATACCAGAAACAGAACCAAAGTTACATTGATACCTACATATTTAGCTGCTGTAGGGTTGATACCTACAGACTGGATAAACAAGCCAATACTGGTTTTCTTCATAACGAAAACCACCAGCAATACCATAGCCAAAGCAATGAACACATTAGTTGGCAATGGCATACCAGGAATTACACCGGCAATGGAAGCAAAGGGCTTGTAATAAACCGTTACAATCTGTCCTTCTGTCAAAAGCTGAGCAATACCACGGCCAGCCGTCATCAGAATCAAAGTCGCAACAACTGCCTGAATCTTAAATTTGGCTACCAGAATACCATTCCAAATACCACACAAAATACCAATTCCCACAGAAGCCAGCATAGCCAAAGCCATAGGAGTTTCTGCTGCACCATCGCCACGGCCACCAATCAAGGTACAAACAACAGCAGCTGAGATAGCCACCACTGCACCTACAGAAATATCAATGCCGCTGGTAGCAATAACCAAGGTCATACCTAGAGATAGGATAACCAGAGAGCTGGAACGGGTAAGAATATCAATAACACGGCCAAAAAGTCGGCCATCCTCGGTAATCTGTATATCAAAGAAACCTTCTACAAAAATGCCATTAAAAATCAACAGTACCGCCAGAGCCACAATCGGCAAAAACAGGGAACTGGAGGTAAAACTCTTTAACTTATCCATTATTTTTCACCTCCGGCAATTGCTTCCATAACACCCTCAGAGCTTATCTGATCTCCTGTTAATTCTGCCACCTTTTTACGGTCTCGCATTACTACCAGCTTGGAGCAGGTACGTACCATTTCATCCATTTCACTGGAGATAAAGGCTACGGACATGCCTTCATTCTTAGCCAGCTCCACTGCCATTTTCTGAATTTCGGTCTTGGTGCCTACATCAATACCTCTAGTAGGCTCATCCAATATCAGGAATCTAGGCTGGGTAGCCAGCCAGCGGGCAATAATAACTTTCTGCTGATTGCCACCAGACAGATTCTTTATCAGCTGATCCCGATCTGATACCTTTATCCGCAATTTGTCAATGAATTTATCTGCCAGTTCCACCTGCTTGCTATAGGGAATATGCGTAAACATACCATCCATAGCCTGCAAGGCCAAAATGATATTTTCCCGTACAGTAAGATCTCCAATAATACCGGACAGCTTCCGATCCTCCGGACAAAAAGCAATTTTTTCCTTCATAGCTGCCATAGGATTGGAGAGTTTTTCCTCTTTGCCATTAATTTTCAAGCTGCCGCCAGTAACCTCCTTGAGGCCAAACATCATCTCGGCAGTTTCGGTGCGGCCAGAACCTAAAAGACCTGCCAGACCTATAACCTCACCCTTGTGTATCTGCAAGGACACATCCTTAATCTGCCCCGTGCTGGCAGCATGATTTGTTTCAATAAATACCTCATCAGACGGCACGCTTTTCTCTGCCATCTTATCCATATCCTTAACGTCATTCAGGTTCTTGCCAACCATCTTGGCGATGAGTTCCAATCTTGGCAATTTTGCTACTTCATAGGAGCCAACCAGCTCACCATTGCGCAAAATAGTTATATGATCGCACAGCTCATAAATCTGCTCCAAGAAATGAGATATAAAGATAATTCCCATTCCCTGCTTCTGTAACTGCCGCACGATCCTAAAGAGCCGCTCGGTTTCCACCTCATTCAGAGACGATGTTGGCTCATCTAATATCAAAATCTTAGCGTCTACATCTACAGCTCTGGCAATAGCCACCATCTGCTGAATAGCCACTGGATAATTGTCCAGTGTCTTGCTTACATCAATGTCTACATCTAATTTCTTAAGAAGTTCTATAGATCTTCTATTTACTTCCTTCCAATCAATAAAGCCAAATCTTCTTGGCTCCCGACCAATAAAAATATTCTCTGCTACAGTTAGGTTAGGACAAAGGTTTACTTCCTGATAAACAGTAGAAATACCTTCCTCCTGAGCCTCCTTTGGTGTTTTAGGATAAATTTCCTTACCATTCAAATGTATGGTACCACCATCCTTGGGGTAAACCCCTGTCAACACCTTGACCAGAGTTGATTTGCCTGCGCCATTTTCTCCCATCAAGGAATGTATTTCTCCGGCATGCAAGGTAAAATCTACATTTGACAAGGCCTTAACGCCTGGAAATACTTTATCTATATGGCGCATTTCCAACAATGCAGCTGCCATAAAAATCCTCTCCCTTATCAAAAATACCCTATTATAGGGTATAAAAAACCACGCCCAGACTCCAAGAGCCGGGGCGCGGCTCATTTTAACTACAGCTAACCTAGGCTACAGCCCCGATTAGTATTTGCGGGATGGCAGGGTTTTCTCTGCTACGTCAGCAGGGAATACGCCTTCATCTACATAAACAATCTTGTCAACTTTCTCGCCTTTCAGAATCTTCTTGGCAGTTTCCATCAAAAGCTCGCCCTGCAGTGGGTTGCACTCAACAGTACAATTGCTCTTGCCTTCAATCATAGCCTGGAAGATACCCTTAACGCCATCAAAGGAAAGAATGGTAATATCCTTGCCTGGCTTCAAACCAGCAGCTTCAATAGCCTGAATAGCACCCAGAGCCATATCATCGTTCTGAGCTACCAGAATATCAATCTTGTTACCATAGGACTTCAGGAAGGACTCCATAACTTCCTGGCCCTTCTGACGGGTGAACTCACCAGTCTGGGAAGCCAAAATATTGAACTTATCCTTATCTGGAGATGCAGCCATAGCATCATTAAAGCCCTTGGTACGGCCCAAAGCAGCAGTAGATCCTACAGTGCCTTCCAGAACAACAATGTTCAGCTTGTTGCCACCATCACGAGGCTTCAACTGCTTCTCATTGGCATATTTTGCCAACCACTCAAAGCCCTTCTGGCCCTCAGTCAGCATATTAGTACCAATCTTGGCAACATAGAGGGAATCATCCTCTACCTTCAAGTCACGGTCTACAATAATAACAGGAATCTTGGCATCCTTAGCTTCTTTCAGAACAGTATCCCAGCCAGTCTCTACGATTGGCACAAAAGCGATAACATCAACGCCCTGGGCAATAAAGGAACGAATAGCCTTAATCTGATTCTCCTGCTTCTGCTGAGCATCAGAGAACTGAAGCTCAATGCCAGCATCCTTGGCAGCCTGTTTTACAGATTCAGTGTTGGCAGTTCTCCACTCAGATTCTGCACCAATCTGAGAGAAACCCATTGTTATTTTGTCGCCGTCCTTCTTAGACTGCTCTTCACCGCCGCCACAGCCAACAGCCAATAGCAGCATCATCATAGAGACAACCAATGCAATAATTTTCTTCATTTAGAAATCCTCTCCTTCTTTTAAGCGAGTTACCAACTCTAAGACTCAGATAACACCCCTGTTTCTGAGCAGCTACTTCCTCTTCCCTCCTCTGCTTTAAAATCCTGCAGTCCAGTCAGTTGCATTCCCCAGCAATAACCGGCCAGTCCTAAACAAAAGATTCTGAAAATACTACATTTTCACAGTATTTTTTCGTCTTTTATCCTTATGCTTCTATACTACACTTTATGGAATCCATTGTCAATGATTTTTTGTGTCCGTGCACATTTTATTTTTTATCATCTCTCTTTTCAGAGCCAGGCAATTGGATGCAACTTTGACATAAACAGCCTGTAATGTTATAGTAACAATGAGGTTTTTCCATGATGGCTTTTATCTCTGTTACCTGCCATCATAGAGAAGTAATCCGTAAAATTATACATTTTAAAAGGGGTTTTTATTATGGCATCAATCTCAAAAAAAGAATTTGGCCGTCTCAGCAACGGCTCCCTGGTATATAGCTATACCTTGGAAAATCGTGCTGGTGCAAAAGCTACTATTATCACCTATGGCGCAAGAATCCAGAGCTTTTTAGTTCCTGATAAGGAGGGTAATTTCAGGGATATCGTTCTAGGCTTTGATACTGCCAAGGGCTACGAGGAAGAAACCTTTTACATGGGAGCTATTGTAGGTCCTCATGCCAACCGTATTCAGAATGCAGAATTTACCATTAATAATACTACCTATTACCTGGAATGCAATGATGGCGCTAACCACACCAATAGCCTTCACAGTGGCAGCACCGGCTTCCATGACAAAATCTGGGGTGCAGAAATCAACAATGGCAAACTGCTGATGTATCAGTTCCGTCCAGATGGAGAGGGTGGCTTCCCTGGTACTCTTACCGCTCAGGTTACCTATGACCTTACTGAGGACAATGCTCTAAAGATTGACTATCAGGTAACCTGCGATAGCGATACCATTTGCAATATGACCAACCACAGCTACTTTAATCTAAATGGCATCGGCGGCGGTACCATTCTCAACCACAAGCTGCAGATTATGGCAGATAGCCTTACTGAATCCGATGCTGAGGCTTTGCCAAACGGCAAAATCTATCAGGCCGAGGGAACTCCTATGGACTTCCGTCAACTGACTCCTATTGGAGAAAGAATTGACGATGACTTCCAGCAGCTTATCTGGGGTGCCGGCTATGATCACAACTGGATTCTCAGTGGCCCTGTAAAGGATGGCCTGAGACAGGCTGCCTTTGCTGTTTCTGAGGAAAGCGGCATTACACTTTCCGTATATACTGATATGCCTGGTATGCAGTTCTACAGTGGCAACTTCCTGGATGGCACCCCTGGCAAAAAGGATATTCCTTGCAAGCGCCGCAGTGGCTTTGCCCTGGAAACTCAGTATTTCCCTAACTCTCCTATGCATCCAGAATTTCCACAGCCTGTGTTAAAACGAGGCAACACCTGGAACTCCACCACCATCTTTAAAGCTGGTTTAGCAGAATAACATGATTAAGGAATCGTTTCATTAAATTTACCAAAAATGAAGCGGTTCCTTTTCTTATGCTACTATTGTCCCTTTTCTTTTTTATTGATTTTATGGTAGGATATTATATATACTTAGTAATGTAATTTGTTTGAAATTAATTTTATTATATAAACGGCGTAAAGGAGATTGGACAGTATGAAGGCTATCAGCGTAGACAAGCTGCAGCCGGGTATGGAGCTGGCCCGCACAGTCGTAAATGACGACATGGTGGTAATTCTTTCAGAAAATACCCTGCTCACCAAGGCACATATTACCAGACTGGGATTTTTAAAGATTCCATCCGTATACATCAAGGATGAATACGAGCTAAGCCCTAATTATCAATCTGTAATGGCACTTTTCAATCGAGGCAATGCCTTTGCCTCTGAGTACAAGGAGGTACTCCGGAAAGTAAATTCCATTATTGAGGCTACTACCCAGACTGGAAAGATTCCTGTAGACAAAAGCAAAAATCTTGTACATAGCTCCCTGGCTCCTATGTCCAAGCAAAGCGGTGTTATTGACTATCTCTACGAGTTAAATCACATGGCTGATGATCTTTACAACCATTCCATGCGAGTGGCTATCCTAACAGGTGTGATTGGCAAATGGCTGTACAAAAAGCCTAGTGAAATCAATGACCTGATTCTAGCTGGCTTCCTCCACGATATTGGTAAAACCAAATTTCCTGACCGTCTCCAATCCCGCCGGGTAGAAACCCTAAAAGGAGAAGATTTTGAACGGTATATGCAGCACACCATTGATGGCTCCCATCTTATTAATGAGGATCCCCATCTGGCGGATGGCATCAAGCTGGCTGCCCTTCAGCATCACGAATATATGGATGGCAGTGGCTTCCCATTTGGCACCAAGGGTGAGGAAATTCACGAATACGCCAGAATCATTGCCATTGCTGACCTATATGACAATATTACCACTGAGCGGGAGGGCTTTGTGCGGCAGACTCCTTTTGATGCTATTGCCAAAATAACTGAGGATATGTATTCCAAGCTGGATCCAACCATTAGCGTTACCATCCTCAAAAGAATCAAGGATGCTTTCCTAGGCTCCAAGGTTATGCTAAGCAACGGCCTTGAGGGAACCATTGTCAACTATCCTAATGATTTTGCCCAGCATCCTCTGGTTCGCATAGACCAGGAAAATGTGGTGGATCTGAATCAGCACAAGGGTATCAAAATAATCGAATACAATCAGAAATAGAATATCTTATTATATTTACGAAAGGTGATGATATGCTCAATCCACTTGACATATAATCATCTTTTTTATTAATGCATCTTTTAAAATACTCTAACACGTTGTTTTCTACCTAAAAACAAGATATATTTCTTCCACAACAACCTCCAAAGCAATTTTTCTAAAGAATTCTTAATTGAGTGAAAATTTCAACTTGACAAAATAACTATATCAGTCTACAATAACAATAAGAACTGTGCACGAGCACTAACAATTGACGGTACAAAATGTAATGTGTATTACCTAGTCTAGCAATACGGCAAGGTCTTAGGGGCGATAGACCATAGCTGAAAATAGGACAGGAGCACAGTCAATATAGTGTCAAACAGTTTTGCAAGCAGTTATTACTGTAATGTCATCAAAGATTATTTAAGGAGGAGAGGATTTAGTAACGAAGCTAGCTTCTTGTTTAGCTTCAAAGGAGAGCTTTGACAGCTTAAGAAATTACTTAACAGGGAAAAGCAAAGCTCGGAATTATCAATCTAGGAAAGAAGGGGTATAACAATGAAGAAAATTATATGTGTGTTAACCTGTGTGCTCATGTTTACCTTAATGCTGGTAGGCTGTGGTGGCGGAGACAAACAGGCTGCAAAATCCGCCGATGGTAAAATAAAAATCGGTGTTTCCATTTGGAGCTCCACTGACGTATTAGGATCCCAGTGCAAGCGCATCATTGATGCAGCTGCAGATGCTTTGAACGTAGAGGTTCAGTATGTCGACCAGGGCCATGTATCCGAGAAAGTTACTGCTTCTGTTGAATCTTTGGTAGCAGCCGGCTGCCAGGGTATCATCATCTGCAACTCCTCTGATACTGAGATGGCTTCCGCTATCAAGACCTGTAACGACAATGGTGTATATCTTGCTCAGTTCTTCCGTGTTATTGACAAGAACAAGAACGCTGATATCTATGAGCAAGCTGTAAAGTCCCCTTATTACGTTGGTGCTGTGCACGAGAATGAAGTTGAGAACGGCAAGAAGCTGGTTCAGATTCTCATTGACAAGAAGTGCCGCAACATCGGCCTCATTGGCTGGGAGCAGGGCGATGCTACCTGGTTAGGCAGATGGGAAGGCTACAAGGCTGGTGTTGAGGAGTGGAATGCTGCTCATCCATCCGATCAGGTTAAGCTGTCCGATCCTCAGTATGCTGGTACTTCCTCCGAAGGTGGCGCAAAGGCTGCCGAGGCTCTCATGAGCGCAGATCCTACTTTGGATGCTTTAATTCCTGCTGGTGGCGGCGGCGACCCTCTCCAGGGCGCTATTGCAGCTGTAGAGCGTGCTGGCAAGACTCAGTCCATCAAAATCGTTTCCACCGACTTCCTGCCTGACTTGGGCGAAAGACTGGAGAATGGTTCCATCGCTGGTGAGTCCGGCGGTCACTTCTGCGACCCTCTCTATGCCTTCATGATGGTTTACAACGCAATCAAGGGCAACTACACTGGTATTGAGAACAACTTCATTGATGTTCAGTTCCCTTATCTGTATGTATCCTCCTCCAAGGACTATGGCGAGTATGACAAGTACTTTGTAAAGCAGCTTCCTTACACCAAAGACGAGTTGGTTGAGATGGCTAAGCTGCCACTGGATCAGCTGAAGGAAGCAGCTTCCAAGCTGTCTATCGAAGATGCAGCCGCACGTTCAGCTAAATAATTTATTTCCAAAGCTGAAATAAACACTGCAATGGAAGGTAGCCGGCATCAAAACCGATGCCGGCTATTTTTGTAGGGATTTATCCCAGAAGGAGACGACATGGATTCAACTAAGAATGCTGTGGGCGGGAAAAAAATGTCTGCCAAGGTAAAGGGCTATCTTATCCTTTTCGCTTTGGTATTTGTATCCTGGCTCATATTCAAGATTTTAACTCCGGATAACTTCGGTTCTCCAGAAAATATGCTCAGCTATTTTCAGGCAAGTCTCATTGCCTCAGCTGGTGCCGTAGGCTTTTACTTCGTTCTCGTTATGGGAATGTTCGATTTCTCCATTGGTGCCGCCATTATCCTGGCCTCCATTATCGGCTGTAAGCTGGCCGCTTCTATGGGCCTTGGCTATATGGGCCTTATTGGTGGCTGTCTGATTGCAGGCGCCATTATCGGTATTCTCAATGGTGTTTTCTACATCAAGCTTCGTATTCCATCTATGATTGTAACTACTGGTCTGGCTCTGATTTATGAGGCTACTGCCAATATTATTGCTGGCGGTGTAGAGCAGACTCTCCCCTCCGATCTGCGCATGTTTGGTCAGATGCCTGGCAACTTAATTCTTGCCCTGCTTACCTTTGCCGCAGCATATTTCATTTTGAACTACACCAAGATTGGTACTTATACCTATGCAATAGGCAGCAACGAGTTCATTGCCAAAAATATGGGTATCAATGTTAACAAGTACAAGATTCTGGCCTTTGTTATCAGTGGTATTTTCTTCGGTATTATGTCTATTCTCACTATCAGCTATGGTTCATCTATGGTGGCTGTAACCGGTATGGCTTCCATGAGCCGCAACTTTATTCCTACTATGGGATGCTTCTTCGGCGTTGCCTTCAAAAAATACGGCATGCCTATTCAGGCCATTATTTTAGGCGAGTTTATGATTAATATCATCTTCTATGGCTTCGTTGCACTAGGTGCACCAACCGCTATTCAGGACGTAATTACCGGCTTTGCACTGTTGATTATCATTACCCTTACCACTAAAATCAACAAGGGTGAAATCGTAAAATAAGGAGGAGAGCATAGATGAGTGAAATAAGATTACAGGTTCAGAATCTGTGTAAATCCTTTGGTATCACCAAGGCAGTGCAGAATGTTTCCTTCAATATCAACAAAGGCGAGGTTCATGCCCTCATAGGAGAAAACGGTTCTGGTAAATCTACCCTGACTAATATGCTGACAGGTATTTACACAATTGGCAGTGGCAAATTTATTCTGGATGGCAAGGAAGTTCATCCTAAGAATCAGGTAGAGGCCAACCTGGAGGGTATTTCCATTATTGTACAGGAGCTAGGCACTTTGTCTGGCCTGACTGTAGCAGAGAATATCTTCTTAGGCCATGAGGATCAGTTTGTAAAGCATGGCATCAAAAACAGAGAGGCTATTAACCGCAAGGCCAACGAACTGCTGCAGCAATATGGCTTCAAGCATATCAAGGCTGAGCATCAAATTGATGAATACAATTTTGAGGATCGCAAGCTGGTAGAAATCGTTAAGGCCACCTACTTCCATCCCAAAATTGTAGTTATTGATGAAACCACTACCGCCCTTTCCCAGGAAGGCCGTGAAGAGCTGTACAAGCATATGGACCGCATCCGCAAGGAAGGCAATACGGTTATCTTTATCTCTCATGACCTGCCAGAGATTCTGGACAAATCTGATACCATTACCATCATGCGTGATGGTGTCTACATTGATACGGTAAAAAGTGCCGATGTAACAGAGGAAGATTTGAAGCGTCTCATGGTTGGCCGTGAGGTTACTGGTGATTATTATCGTCCAGACTATGGCGAAAAGGTTTCTGATGAAGTTGTACTTTCTGTCCGTAATGTTTCTGTACCAAATGTGCTGGAGGATGTTTCCTTTGACTTACACAAAGGCGAGATTTTAGGCTTTGGCGGTCTGTCTGAATCTGGTATGCACGAAATCGGCAAGGCCATCTTTGGTGCTTCCTATGACCGTACCGGTACTGTTACTTTGGCAGACGGCACCGAAATCAATGATATTCCTACTGCTATCAAACATAGCATTGCCTATACCTCCAAGGATCGTGATAATGAATCCATTATTATGAACCAGAGCATTGGTGATAATATTACCCTCCCTTCCCTGGATGATTTAGCTGGCAAATGCAAGCTGCTTAGCGACAAGAAGCTCAACGATTTTGCCAACAAGTTTGCTGCTCAGATGTCTGTTAAGATGCAGAATATTGATCAGTTTGTTTCTGATTTGTCCGGTGGTAACAAGCAGAAGGTTGTATTGGCTCGCTGGATTGGCAAGGATTCTGATATTCTAGTGCTGGATTCTCCAACCCGTGGTATTGATATCAAGGTTAAGCAGGATATTTATCAGTTAATGGATACCATGCGCAAGCACAACAAATCCATTATTATGATTTCTGAGGAGCTAATGGAGCTTATTGGTATGTGCGACCGTATCATTATTATGAAGGACGGCAAGCTAAACGGTGAGCTGCCAAGAAGCAGAGATTTGGATGAGAACCTGCTCATTTCCAAGATGGTATAAGGAGAAAGTTATGGCTGACAAAGAAAAAATATTATCCAAAGAGGAAGAACTGGCCAAGGCTTCCCGTATGAATAAAATCCGGACCTATCTGCCGGTAGTTGGCCTGGTGGCAATATTTGCCCTGTTCAACTTCCTTACCGATGGAGGTATGAGCAGTCAAAGAAATCTGACCTTGCTTTTGAATCAGATTTATGTAGGTATGATTGCAGCAACTGGTGTATTCTTTATCATGACTATGGGAGGCTTGGATTTCTCCCAAGGCTCTATTCTGGGTATTGCCTCCATTGCTGTATGTATTCTTTCCCAATATGGTATTGGTATTGCCATTGCCGGTGGCGTAGTGGCTGGTGCGGTGATTGGTGCGATTAACGGCTATTTCTATGTAAACCGCAAAATTGCTTCCTTTATAGTTACCATCTGTACCATGTTCCTGTTCCGTGGCTTCATCAAGTACATGGCTTCCGACTCCCCTATCCGGGCCAGCATGGATGTGTACAATTTTGACCACATTGAAATTAAGCTGCCTTTGATGCTGTTGATTATTGCTATTTCCTTTGTAGCCTTCCGCTACACCAAATTCGGTACTTATTTGAAGGCTATTGGTGCTGGTGAAAAGGGTGCTATGTTTGCTGGTATCCGTACTGACCGCATGAAATTCTTGATTTACACCTTGGCTGGTGCTATGACTGGTTTGGCAGCCTTTATCAATATTGCCAAAAACGGCTCTGCTACAGCTAATGTAGGTAATCAGCTGGAAACCCAGATTCTGATTGCTTTGGTTCTGGGCGGTATGCCTATTTCCGGCGGTGCCAAGGTTCGCTTCTCCAATATTATTGTTGGTACTCTGCTGTACTATGTACTCTACAGCGGTTTGACCATGATGGGCTTGACTACTCAGACCATGCAGCTGATTCAGGGCGTTATCTTCCTGATTTTCGTAGCTGTCTTTGCTGATCGCCAGTCCCTGAAGGTAATTAAATAATCCTATCCACCTCTCCCTGAGATTTACTATACCTTATCCCCCATATTCATAATCGGACTTACAAAATGAGACTATCGCCAGGTAGTCTCATTTTATTTGGCTAATATATTCTCCTATCTATTTATACCACGCAAAAAATATAGAAGCATTTTCTTGGGCCAGTTTAGGTGCTATAATGACAAATAGTTAAATCTTAACCCTAGGAGATGTATTCATGAATATTTTTTTGCTTCTTGTAATTTCCATGACAATTATTATACTCTTAATGCGGCGGCATATATATGTGGGCCTTTGTATGCTGGCTGGTGGTGGCTTTATCTGGCTAATGCGGTCTGGACAGCCTCTGGATTTGCTAACCGCTCTACAGCAAACTATGATGATGGGACGCACCTACGATTTGGTATTTTCCCTCTATCTGGTTATGTGTCTAGAAATTGCCCTGCGTACCAGTGGCACTCTTAGCAAAATGGTAATGGCCCTGCAAAGGCTGTTTTCCAGTGCCAAGGTTACTTTGGCTATTATGCCAGGCTTTCTAGGTCTGCTGCCCTCTCTCGGTGGAGCAAGATTCTCGGCTCCTATTGTGGAGGAAGCCTGCGGCAAGCTGGAGGCTACGCCAGAGGACAGGGCGGCTATTAATTTCTGGTTCCGTCATCCCTATGAATTTTCCAATCCCATTATTCCTGGCATGATTATGGCCTGCAGCATTGCTCAGGTACCCTATGCTCACTTTGTGGGCCAGACTGCCTGGGTATCCCTGTTATGCTTTATGGTAGGTTGGCTGGTGCTCTTAACACCTTTGCGAATGAAAAGCTCTGCCAAAGTAGAGATGCAGAATAAAAGCCGTACATCATCCGGCTCCTATTTGGATATTCTACTGGCTATCTTTCCTATTGGCTTTACCTTTTTGTTGGTAGTTTTTGCTAATCTTAATGCATCTGTAGCTATGGGAATTACTACCTTGCTGCTTTATGGCATTCTGAAAGCCCTGGGCCGTCAGGTTTCCCTAAAGGAAATGATTACTGGCTCTATTGATAAAAAGATGTTTATCAATGTTCTTTGCATTCTCTATTTCATTCAGATCTTGACTGTTACCAACACTCTGGCAGAGCTGGTAACAGCCTTTCAGGCAGCCCCTCTGCCTATTCCGGTAATTATCGCTGGCATTTCTCTGGTGGTGGGTATGCTTACAGGCATGAGCCAGGCTCATGTAGCCATTGTTATGCCCATTGTAGCAGCTATGCAGACTGGCAGCCTTACTCTGGCGGCTATAGCTATGGTATATGGCGTAGCTGGCCAGATGATAACCCCAACCCATGTCTGCTTCACGGTAACCACTGATTATTTCAAAGCAGATTTCTTTGCCGTATTGAAAAAAATGGTTATGATAGAGATTATTGTGCTGACAATATTCTCTATCATAACCTATTGGGTGTATTAATTCTTTTATATGCAAATCCCCCAGTGCTGTAATCTACAATAGTAAAAATTCTGATTTGTCGAGCCAAATGCTAATCTTAGCAATGGCATACATATACGATTTCTGCAGGCATGGCATATACCCTTACAGGCACGCTCTCGCTATATTGATGTGCAAAACTATCCCCTATTAATGGCGATATGGGAGTACCCTT